>Ga0335078_10000242_pt1 | contig 88938 bp, 122 predicted proteins | sample Lox_Sample_32_FD_206711 | JGI IMG/M metagenome (GOLD analysis project Ga0335078, IMG submission 206711) | Soil microbial communities from Loxahatchee National Wildlife Refuge, Florida, United States - Lox_Sample_3.2 | ecosystem: Environmental > Terrestrial > Soil > Wetlands | place: USA... | reverse complement strand
CGACTGCTGCCAGCGGCCCGGTGTCTGAATCTGACAGCCACTGGCCGCCGGCCATCGACACCGCCGCCGTCAGCCCGCCGGACAACGCGACCGGGAACACCTCACCGGCGTGACCGGCGGCATAGAACACGACTCCCAGGATCGACATGGCCCCGTCGCACAAACCGAAGATCACCGGCCGGACCGGGATCCGGGTCCGGTTCACGCGCTGACCGCAGCCAGGACCCGTTCGCCATCCGGTGCGCGGCGGGCGGCCAGCACCGGCGGGCCGCCCGGGTGCTGCGGCCGGCGAGCCGGCACCGGCGCTGGCGGCGGATCATCCGGCCCGGAACCCCAGATAATCCAGATGGCTGCCGGATCGCTGGTGCTCGCCGTCCCGGTGAACTCGGTCACGGGCTGGTCTCCGGCGGTGCGTACGCTTGCCAGCTGACCAGCCCGTCGTCGAACGTCAGCCTGCGCCGGCTCACCCGCGCGATGATCTCCCGGGTCTGCTCGCCGATCGCCGGGTCCGCCAGATGGATCGTGTAGAACTTGGCGAAATGGGTGTTCCGGTGCCCGAACAACAGCCAGCCGCCCTGGTCACCGGACCGCAGATACCCTTCACCGCGGGCGGTTTTCCGTTGCTGGCGCGTCAGCCGGCTGACCGGAACCCACTGTTCACCGGCACCGGCAGCCCAGGACGGGGCTTGCGGGCCGCTGGCTGACCCGATCACCGACAAGCTGCTCGGATCCCGGTTGACCAGCCCTTCGACATAGAACTTGTGCGGCCAGCCGTATTTCATGTCCGCCCAGCTGGCCCGCCAGCCAGTGTCCACGAACACATGCCGCCGGTCGCCGGCCAGGCCGGCGACCGGGAAATGGACCCGCGCAAGCTGGCTGTGCGGGTCCGGGCAACCCGGGTGCCCGCATCCTGTGCCGGCGGGTTCGGCGGCCAGGTCATCCGGATGGATCGACCCGCAGAAAGAGCACCGCCGGAAATGCTCGCCGCGGGACGGCGCATTCCAGGACCAGCCGCCCCAGCGGGCAGCGGTGTTGAACCCGTGGCCGTGGACCGGGTCAGCGGCCGGGTTGTAGCTGGTCATGCGGGAGCCGTCTTCTGGCTGGCAGAGGTCATCAGCCACCTGCGACGGTGAAGAACCGGGCGCACCCGGTTTGGGCGTAATAGCGCTGGACAGCGAGCGAGAACAGCTGGCCGAAGCTGTGGCTCGCTTTCACCGCATGCCGGGTGTCGTCGTTGGCCTGGACGATTGATTCGACCAGGCCGCCGAACTGGCGGCACGCCCCGATCTCTTGCCGGCGCTGGTTCGCCGCCGTTGTCACCTGCTGCTGGTGATGCGCGGCCGCCATGTTCGTGTTGTTGACGGCGATCTGGTGCAACGTCAGCACATAGCTGCCGGCGATCGACCCGCCGGCGATCGCCAGCACCAGCACGCACGCCGCGGCGACCAGCACCACCGCCCGGACAGCCGGATCGGCGGGCAGCGTCGGAATCCGAAGCTTCAGAACCCGGCTCACTGGCCCTCCCGCGTTCTCCCGGTCTGGGATCTCCATCCGTGATCGCGGGCGTACTCGATCACAGCCAGACGACTATCCGTTTCGGATTGCTTCTTCTGCACTTCGTCAGCGAAGTTCGCGAACCGTTCCGACAGTTCTTGCAACGCTTTCGCAGTGCCTTCCTGCGCGGTGGCTGACCGCTGGTTCGTCGACGCCAGCCGGTACAAGGCTTTCAACCCGACGACGACAGCACCGGTGCACGCGATCACCAGAGGGCTGCCCCAGGCGACGATCTCCAGCCACGGGATCTGGCTTGTGGTGATGACGCCGGCCAGCTGGTGTATCAACGGGACCAGGCCCCCTTCCCTCGTCTGATGTCTGGTCAGCTGTTGCCCGGTACGGTGATCTGCCGCTGAGCCTGATAGGTGAAAACCTGGACCTGGCCGGGGACGTCGCCGGCGGTGACCTGCCCGTCGACGGTGATTACCGCTGGCTGCGGGCAGTCTTCCCCGATCTGGTAAGTGACGGTGGTCACGGCGATCTGGTCACCGGCGCCGGGGACAGCCTGATAGCTGGTTTCGGCGGCGACTACCAGCGTGCAGGTGTCCGGGATCCGGCCGGGTGGCACGACCGGCGGCACGTACGCCGGGGTGACCAGCTGACGGCCTGCGGGCGGCAACGGCTGGCGAGCGCGGACCGGCTGCCGCAACGGCGGCACCGGGCCGCCGGTGCTGTCGTAGACGCCGGCGAGGTGCTGTGCCCGGCCTTTGCTGAACGTCGGCAGAACCGGCGGCCGTACCGGGCTGGTGAGCGGCCTGGCCGGCGAGCCGGTGCTTTCGTAGACGCCGCGCAGACCGTGAACGGTCCCGCCGCGGGGACGGGCCGGCACCGGCGCCCGGACCGGGGTGCGCAACGGGGTCAGCGGCGGCCCGGACGCGGGCGGTATGAAAACCGGCGGCGGCGGGATGCTGTGCCAGATCTGGCCGCGCGGCGGCAACGGCTGGCGGCTGGTGACCGGGCCGGCAGCCGGCCGCAGGACCGGGCCGGTGCTTTCGGGCACGCCGCGCAGGCTGCGGGCGTAACCAGCTCGAGGCCGCGGCGGGATGACCGCCCGCGCAGGGGATCGCAGCGGATACGCCGGCGCTAGCTGCGGCGGGGCTGGCGCTTGCTGCGGCGGGCTGGCCCGCTGGATGTGGCCAGCCGGCGGCAGCGCATGAGAGACGGTGACCGGGCTGGTGAGCGGCCGCGGCGACGGCCCGGTTTGTGCCCGGATGCCGCGCGAGCCGTAACCCCGGCCGCCGCGGACTCTGGCCGGCCAGGCAGCCCGCACCGGGGCGCGCAACGGCGTCAGCGGCGGCCCGGACGCCGGGGTGACCGGGGTGACGACCAGCGGGGCCATCGTCGCGGCCCGCCCGGGCGGCGGCTTCAGCAGCCGGGCCCGCGCCGGCTGGGTCAGCGGGTACAACGGCGCCGGGGTGACCGGCGGCGCGGCAGACGGCGCGTACGGCCCGGAGGTCTGGACGCTGCCTTCGCGGACGATGACGACCTGGACGCCGGCTGGCTGGCTGAGCGGGGCCTGCGGCAGTCCGGTGCCCTGGTAGGCGCCGGCGCTGCCGCGGGCGGTGCCGCCTCTGGCCGCGGCCGGGATGACCGCCCGCCACGGCGTCGTCTTCGGCGGCAGCGGAGCTCCGGCAGCGGGCGCGGCCGGGACTGGCAGCGCCGCCATGGTCGCGGCCCGGCCGTGCAACGCCGGCGGCAGCCCGGCAGCCCGGACCGGGCTGCGCAACGGCGTCAGCGGCGCCGGGACGGGCAGCGCCTGCCCGGGCAGCCCGACCATGGTCAGTGTGCAGCCGCGCAACGGCTGCGGCAGCCGGGCTCGCACCGGGGCGCGCAACGGGGTCAGCGGCGGCGGGGTGACCGGCGGCGCTGGCGGCTGTACCGGAGTTGCCTGAGACCGTCCGCGCCGGACAGGGAACGCTAGCTGGGCGCGCGCAGGCCTGCGCGACGGCAGGACTGCCGGGCCGGTGTTTTCTCGCGACCCGGGCTGGCTGCGGGACATGCCGCGCGGCGGCAACGGCCGGGCAGGCGCGCTGACCGGGCGGTGCAGCGCGGGGGCAGGCGGCCCGGTGTTTTGACGTGTGCCGGCGTGGCTGTACACCCGGCCCGCTGACGGCAGTCTGGTTTGCTGCCCGGCGGCCGGGTTCGGGATCCCGGCCGTGACCGGAGAATGCAGCGGGCGGGCCGGCGGGCCGAGGACACCGACGACCAGGGCGGCTCCGGCGACGCCGCGGACGATGCCGCGCGGCGGCAGCCCGCGCAGCCGTCCAGCGGGCCTGGTTTGCGGGTACAACGGCGCTGGCGCTGGCGGTGCCGCCGGCGCTGGCGGAATCAGCGACGTCATCGGCAAGCCGGTGCGGACCAGCACAACCCGGGTGCCTACAGCCTGGTTCAGCCCGGTCAGCGCCGGGCCGACGTTGCCGACCGCTGTCGCGATCACCATGATCGAGGCGGCGGAGTACGCGGTGGCGGCGCTGGTCATCGTCGCCGCGTCAGACAAGGCAGAGCCGGACGGCGGGTTGCTGTAGGTGTCGACCGCGTTGTGGTCACGGCTAGATGTCGAGCCGTCGTTAGAGAGGTTCGACCAGCCGCTGCCGGGGGTCCAGGCCGGCATCGTCGCCGCGGTGGCTTGCTCGCGGGCGAAACACGCTATCGCGTACTCGTCAGGGAGGGTGACGTTCCCGCTGGTCGTGACGGTGATAGACGCGATCGTCGCCGAGCTCGACCCGGAGCCGAAGGTGCCGGATGTGTCGACCGGGCTGGCCTGGTTGACTCCGGTGAACTCGAGCAGGGTGAACCCGCAGCGGGTCGTCCCGCTGGTGGTCACCGAAATCGACGGCACCGAATCAGATCCGGTGGCGATCTTCCAGAAGATCGCGGTGTAGGCGTGCGGGGTGGTGCCGGTGTTCCCGCCCGCCGGGCCGGCGGTCCAGCCTGACGGCGTCGACGGGGCGGTGACGGAGGTTGTCGCCGCGGCGGTGACGGTCAGGACAAGCAGGTCTCCGGCGGTGCGCGGCTGTGAACCGGACCAGGCCAGCGTCGGCGTGTTGGTGCCGTTGGTGGTCGTGTAAACCGTCGCGGCCGGGGTGCCGACTTCGGAGACCGCCATGGGCGAGCGCTCCCCTCCGGGCTAGTCAGCGGCTGTGCGACGCGCCTCTCCAGCCGGCCCCGGTTACGATCACCGCCGGCGCGTTTCCCATGTACTGCTGGCCTAGCGGCGGGCCGGTCACTGACGGGGGCGCCAGCCCGACAGTGAACGCGGTCAGATAGTTCGTGGTGCTGCCGTTGCTGGTGGTGAAGTTGCCGCCGCCGATGGACGACCCGGCTGCGACCGGGCCGTTGCTGTCGCTGATCGCCGCGCCGATGCCAGCGCTGACGGAGACGACGCTTTGCCGTTGCGTGGCGGGCCCTGTCCAGGTCGAACCGGTGCCGACGCCGCCGCCGCCGAGGTAGATGCCCCAGTCGTTGTTGACGACGGTGTTCAGCGACGGGCAGGCGATGGTGGTGACCACAGCCGCAGTCTCAGTCCCGCCGGCGACGTCGACCGGCGCGGTGGTGCTCGCGCTGGTGTAAGACGCGATCGCGACCGCGAACCAGGTCGTCGACGCGGACGACCCGGATTCGGTGATCGTCAAAGTCGCGCCCGGGTCCCCGGAGGTAGCTACCCGGTAGTAGGTGTAGCCGTAGTTCCAGATCGAGCCGCTGTTCGCGACTTCCGGGTTAGCGCCGGCTGTGACCGGGACAAGCGTCCATGAGCCGCCAGCTCCGGAGAACGAGATCGACGGGGCGGTGCCGGTCTCGGTGAACACGTTGAGGCACATGAACATCACGTCGCCGGCCAGCACCCCGGACGGGATGGTGATCGCGACGCTGGCCGCGGTGCTAGCGCTGGCGGTAGCCCCGGTGTTGTAGGAGGTCACAGGTGTGCCTTACTTGCGGCCGATGCGGACAGGGATCGTCACCGGCGCCGGGCCCGCAGACCGCCCGGCCGTCTGCTGCATGATCGCCGAGCACGCCGCGCTGTTCAGGGTGCTGCCCGGGTCCTGGTTATACGGAGACGCCTGCCAGGTCGCGAAAGTCTCGTCGCTGCCCTGGATGTAAGGATCGAACTGCCATGGCCCGCAGTAGGTGTTGCCCGAGAACAAGTTGTTCTGGCTGTAGGTGATGGTGTTCGCCACCGCGTAGCCGAGATAAGGCGGGGTGATGCCATAGTTCGAGAACAAGCCGTTGAACCCGCAATACAGCGCGACGGTGCAGTCCGGGATGTCAGACGGGTCGTAAGCGAACAAGTTACCCGTGACTGACACGTTCTGGGTTTTCCACCGGCAGTCAGAGTAATACGGCTGGTAGTCGATCAGCGGGGTGAAGTTCTGTCCCGCCGCCCGCCCGCCGCGGCCGGCTCTCGCAGGAGCGCCGCGGGAAGTGCCTGTGCGGCCTCGTCCGGGGGCTGGCCCTGCCGGGCCGGCCGGGGCGCTTGGTGACACCGGAGTCGGCTGCCCGCAAGTTCGTATGTTCGCGGACGGGTTGACCAGCGTGCAGTCCCCGGTGCTGGTGTTGGCGATTGACCCGCAGAACCGGTCCGCGGTCTCGTACAAGACCACGCCGGACCAGTCGTTGATAAAAGAGTTGCCGGTGATGTCGAACCCGCTGCCGTAAGGGCCGGAGACACGGCTGTCAGACCCGGACGCGTTAATGTAGATCGCGGAGGTAGGGAAACCAGGGTTGATCGGCCCGACACCCCATGTGTCGTCTATGAACGTGTTGTCAGCTATGTAACCGTTGTAACCGATTTCCATCGTCACGCCGGCGCCGTACTCACCAGCGATATAGTTCCCGGTCACGGTCATGCCGGTGTTGTCGGTGTCCCACCACGGCCCGTTGTCATAATCGTTATGGACGTAGTTGCCCTCGAAATAGGACACGTAGGTTTCCCAGAATTTGCCGGCGCCAGCGCAGCCACAGCCCGAGAACTGCCCGGCCCCGGCGCAGCCGGCGGGCGGCGTGATAGGAAAACCGGCGAAGTCTTCCCAGTTGCACTGGTTGTTGTAAGAGATCTCGTTGTAGTCGACGGTGACGTTCTGCACCCCGCCGGTCAGCGAGCTGGTGTCCTGAGTGCCGTACGCGCCGAAGCCTTGCTGCCCGTTCTCGGTCAGGCAGTTGTATTCAGCGACGTCGTCGCTGCCGAGGTAAAGCCCGCTGCCCGGGATCGTGTCCTGGATAGTGTCGTATTCCACGGTGTAACCCGTGTACCCGTAGACCGCGCCCTGCCCGCCGGGAGTGTGGAAGTTCTGGAAAGTCAGGTATTCGATCGTCACATCTGAGGCGCTGGGGTTGTCGACAGCTTCATAGTTGAAGTTCTCTCCGTCTATGATCGCCCCGGGGCCGCCGGTGAGAACGTCGTTGTTTTCGACGGGGATCGACGAGAACGCGCCGTAGGTGCCGGCGGTGAAAGTGTGGGTGCCGGGAGCGAACCAGTATGTTGTGTTCGCGGCGAGCGGGCTGTCGAACAAGCTGGAGTTGTCTCCGGCCGGGACGGTGACCGCCCCGGCCGGCGGCGAAGACGGCCCGTCGAGGACAGACGAGTTGCCGCAGATCTGCACCGGCGGCGACGCCGGCGACGGCCATTGCGACGACGGCGGGATCTGCGCCGCCACGCCGAGGACCTGCACCAGCAGCAGCACGACAGCGCCGGCGGCCGCCAGGTCCCGGGCTGCGTCTTTCCAGTAGCGCCGCACCGCCGCGGGCATCACCCGGGAATGCGGTTGCTGTGTCACGCGGGTGGCGTGCCTGCGCGCTAGCCGCTGGCGGCCGGCACCAAGCGCAGCCTGCCACAACGGCACCTGCCGGTCCTCGAGACGGGCTGGCGGCCGGTCGCTCATGAAACTCCCGTCCTGGTTAGCACCGTCGCATGGAGTACACCGGAGGCACCGTTGCCGCAGGAACAGCGCCCTGGAACGTCAGCACCCAGTCCGGGTCGCCCTGCGAGTTAGTTCCCTTCGCGGTGGAGTTGTACGTGCTGCCCGGGGTGGCGGCGGTTCTCGCTCCCGAGACCGGGTCGATCCAGGTAGCCGAGTACCCGGGCACCAGCAGCGACTGGTTGATCGTCACCGTGGTGTGAGCGGGCAGGTACAGCACCGCGAGGGTGCCGTCCGGGGATCGGGACGCGGCGACGTAGCTGTTGGTGAACGCCGGCTCGTAAGAACCGCCGCTGCCGCCCGACGTCAGGCCGCTGACCCGGGTGCCGCGCCCCGCGGTCACCAGCGCGCTGGAGGTGTCCGGGATCAGCTTGTGCCACCCGCTCAGGCTGGTGAACGCCGAGACGATATTCGCGGCGTTGTTCGCGAAGAACCAGTTTCCGGTCACCGCGCCAGGGCATGACGACGCCGACCACGGGTACACGTTCTCTGCCTCGCCCAAGACACCGCGCGAGCCGCTGGCGAGCGTCCACCACCATTCCTGCCGCAGCGCCCGGTCATAGGTCGAGTCGTAGCCATCACCAGAGCCGCCCTGGTAGAAGTACCCGTCGCCCCAGGTGACCGGCAGCAAGCTCGCCGCGTCCTCGTCAGCCACCTCGAGGTAGGCGTATTCGATGATCCAGTACCCGGCGTTGTAGCTGTAGCAGAAGTTGAACGCCGCGTAGTCAGTGCCCCAGCCTTCAGCTTCGGCGGTGTCGGTGACGAAGCGGCTGGTGCATTCGGCGTTGTACCACGCCGACCACATCTGCCCCGCGCCCGCCCCGACGACACCGCCGTAAACAGCGTCCAGGATCGAGTCGGAATACGGGGAGAACATGTCGTTGCCGGCCAGCCAGACCAGATTCGGGGTGCTGGCGTACCGGGCCCCGACAAGCGCCCCCCAGTCTTCCCACTGGGTACCGGTCCAGGAGTCCTGCCACTGGCCGGATTCCACGTCGTCGCCGATGTTAGCGACGGTCAGGCCGACAGTGATGCCGTTAGCCGCGGCGCTGGAAAGCATGTAGTCGATACGGTCCCAGAACGTGGCGTTCAGCCCGGCTGACGACGGGTCATGGCTGCCGCCGGCCAGCGGGGTGACGCCGTCCCAGGTGTTCCCGTTGACGCTGGCAGCCCCCGAGCCCGTCGCCGCCCAGACCGGGTCGGTCATGCAGACAGTGAACCCCTGGGCGGCGCGCTCGGAGAAAAAGTTGTCGTAGTCCTGCTCGAACGTGCCGCCGCCGGAGCCGTTCCATTCGCCTGCGTTGACTGGCAGCCCCCACGTTTCGGTAGCCACCCACAATTTCGGCTGCCCGTTGTTGTCGGTGAACCATCCGGGACCCGGTGTGCCGGCGAGGCCGGTTATGTAAGAAGTCACAGGTCAGGGCATCATTCGCATCGAATAGACCACCGCCGGGGCGGCCGCAGTCACCGGAGTGACTTCAGGGTCGACCCAGTACGACTGGCCTTCGGTGGCCACGTACTGATCCGGGTACAGGAAGCTGGCGCTGCTGGTCTGGTAGGTGGACTGGCCGGGGCTGGTCGCGGCCGCCGCGTCCGGGACGGTGACCGGTCCGGTGGTGATGCCGTTCTGGCCGTCCAGGCTGGTGAAATAGCCGATGGCGTAATTGTTCCAGCCGGTGCCGCTGCCCGGGGCTGCGGCATTCCACACGGAAGCTTTGTAATCCCCGGCGGGCAACGTGACACCAGAGTAAGGCGCCGAGACCCAGCCCGATCCTGCGGCACCTGACCATGACGGCGAGGTTTGCAACGTCCCGGCGACCATCGTCTGGGTGTTCACGTCCCAGATCGCGCACTGGGTCGGCAGCTGGGTGGCTGTAGGCGGGGAATAGAACCACAGGTTGTCCAGCGTGCAGGCCTGCGAGAGAGTGAATTCGGTGCCGAGGATGTACGGGTCATTCAGGTCGATGCCGGTTGAAGTGGTGGCGACGTCGTATTTGTCAGGCCAGATCCGGTAACTGCCCGCGTAGCCGGCCGGGGCGGTGTCGGCCACCGACACGTCGATCCAGAAATTGCTGGAGCTCGATCCGGCGTCTGGCATGTTCAAAGCCGGGTCGGCCGCCCCGCCGGTGTTCCCGGTGCCGAACAACCCCTGATAGCTGTCGGCGATCCCGTGATACGTGCCGCCGGCGCTGTCATCACCCCAGCACTGAAGCGGGCCGTTGGTGATCCCGGCCGAGTAAGGATCTCCGGAAGCGAACTGGCTGTGGGTGTCCGGGAAGCCGTTGACCGACGTCCAGCCGGTCGCCGCGACGTACATGCTGCCGGCGTAGCCGATCGACAGCTGGATCGGGCTGGCGAGCGGCACATAGTTCCAGGCGCCGGCGGTGAGCGTCCCGGAAGTGACCTCCGAGTCCGGGACGAGCGTCCCGGCGACCGACCCGACCGCCGTCAGCTGCCACAGGCAGAACTTCTGCGCCCCGGTGTCCCCGCCGGCCGGGCACCACCACCAGTACCCTTCCAGCCACATGCCGCCCTGGGTGACGAAGAACACCGTCCCGGCCTGGAACGGGCCCGCGTAAGCAGTCGGCGACGACGGCGGCTGCGTGCCGGAGGAACCGACTCCGGGCCGTCCGGCGACGCCGTCCATCAGCCGGTAGGTGGTCACGCTGCCTCCGCATCACTGTCTTCCCGGGTGCCAGGCGCGGGCCTGGCACCCGGGAGGACCGGGGTCATTCGGTGAAGTTGAGCTCGCCGCCGAACGTCGTCCCGGACCCGGCCGACGACTCGGTGAGGAACAACCCGAACTTGGCGGAGATCGGGACATGCAACTCCAGCCCCGGCGTGACCCATTCCGCCCAGTTGGCGCCGGCGGTGAACGGGAACGACTGGGTCCACAGCACCTGGGTCAGCGCCAGCGACGCGACCGAGATGGCCGCCGCCGACGCGCCGCCCGCGGTCAGGAACGTGGTGTTGGCCGCGAGGGTGACCGCGCCGGTCGGCTCGGGGGTGGCCGCGTTGCCGCCCGAGACGGTGCCGGTGAAGATCGCCAGGATGGCGGTGAACGAGGCGTTGGACGGGAACGACGACGCGCCGAGGCACGAAATCCCGATCCGGGAGATGTCGGCGGTCCCGGTTGCCGGGGTGGCGGCGGTCAGGATCGGCGTCGGCGCGGTCGTCGACGTGGTGGTGACGGTGGCGCCGGTCGCGTTCCAGGTAGAAGTGTCGAAAACGCCGACGCGGTAAGCGCGTGCCTGAGACATGGCTATCTCCTTGATTGGTTGAAGGGGTGCCTGCGCGGCGTTTCCGGCAGGAGACGGGTCAGGAGGTGGTGACAGCCGGGTTGACGGTGAACAATCCGGCCAGCAAGGTGGTGACGTTCCCGAGCGGGTCCGTCAGCTGGAGGTCGTACACACCGCCGCCGAAGGTCCATCCGGCGGTGACCGCGGCGGCCACGTTCAGCGTGATCGTCCCGGCGGCTTCGCCAAGGCTGATCTGGCCTTCGGCGGTGGACAAGTCAGCCAGCAGCGTCCCGCCGGCGGATGACCGGACTTGCATGTGCGCTGAGAAGCCAGTCAGGTTGACCGGGGTGACCCCGTCAGCCTGATACCAGGTGAAAACCCGGTCGATCGTCGCGCCCTGGTCGACGACGATGTTGTAGCTGGCGCTCACTTGCTCACCCCCGGGCCGTTGGTTTGGTGATCAGAGCGCGAGCCAGACGATTTCAAGGCTGGACTGGTTACCGGCGGCGATCGAGGTGTTCACGTTCGCGGTGGCGGCGTACAAGGCGCCGGACAGCGAGACGGTGTCCTGCCCGCCGACCAGGTACACGCACGCGTACCCTTCCGACCCGGCCGGGACGCTGGTGGCTCCTACGGTGGTCGCCAGATCCAGGGTGTAGGTGCCGGTCAGCAACGGCCGGATCGCATCCCCTGACGCGAGCGCGACAGTGGCGAGCGTGCCGGTGATCTCGTACCAGCCTGAGTACCCGGCGGGCGGAGTCCAGGCCCAGGTGCTGGCGTTCCAGCCCGAGTACGGATCTTCGCTGATGGTGTCCAGCTTGATCAGCGTGATCGCTTCAGTGTCCGGCAGCGTCGTCGCGGTCACCGTCTGAGATCCGCGGAACACGACCTTGTTCTGGTGGAAGCCGGCGTTGTTCATCCACCAGCTGGCGAAGTCGGCGGCTGACGGCGCGTACCCGGCCGGGAAGAACGGCACATCCGGCGCCGGCCAGGTAGCCATCTAGAAACCTCTCCAGACGACGATCAGCTTGCAGTAAGCGTTGCCTGAGCCCATCAGCGCCAGGGCGCTGCCCGAGTTCTGGTAGCCGTACAGCTGGACGTTCTGGCCGGCGGTGACTCGCAGGTGCCGCCGGACGGTGGCGCACATGTAGTTCGACGTCGACGACTGGTTCCGCTGGACAGTGCCGTACATCGGGGTTCCGCCGCTGACCGAGAGGGCGGCTCCGAGCTGGTAGCTGGCGTGCGTCGTCAGATACACCTGGCCGAAGCAGTAATACACGCCGCTGACCGGGAAGACGTATTCGGTGGCGCTGTTCCAGCCTGAGAACGAGTCGACGACGGCGGTGGTGAACGTGACCGGCGCGGCGGTCCCGCTGCCCAAAGTCGCGGACGTTCCGGAAGTGTTCAGGTTCGCCATCGGCGGATACAGCAGGAAGTTCGATATGTCTCTGACTTGCTGGTTCATCCAGGCGCCGGATACCGGGACGGCGACAGGAGCGTTCTGGTTATGCGGATAGCTGGTGGCCGAGATGCCGATGGTCAGGCCGGTGACGCTGGTGATCGTCACGGTCTCGGCGCCAGCGGACGTCTGGGCTCCGTTCAGGTAATCCAGGCCCAGGCTTCCGCCGGTGATCATCCCGGTTGCGCTGGCTACCGTCATCGACGTAGCACCGGCCGGGATGCCGCCCGAGTTGGTGATCGTCGTCCCGGCCCCGGGCGGCCACAGCGCCGCCGGCTGCGGGCTGGTGACAACCGTCCCGTCCTGAACGCCGACCCATTCAGTTTTGAACCGGGCTCCGGAGGCGGCGCCGGTGGTCAGGTCTGTCGCGACGGTAGCTGACCCGTACGGCTCCAGATAGTCGTTGAACGCCGGGTTGCACAGCGACAATTCAGCAGCGGTGACCCCGATCGCGCCGGAGCCGTTGCCGCAGGCTTTCCCGCCGTCCCGGTTGGCCGCCAGACCGCTTGAGACGGTCTGGATGCCGGCGACCGCGGCGGTCGTCGCCGCGAGCGTCGAATACTCAGCGGTCAGTTCAGACAGGTACCAGCCCCAGAACGGCACCTGGTACTGGCTGCTGCCCGGGGTGTGCCCGCTCCAGGCGTCCAGGAATTCGGTGTCCAGCTGGATGCCGGTGTCGCTGGTGCCCATCGACTGGCCGGTGGTCAGCTGGCTGGCGGCCAGTACCGGCCGGTTCGCCAGCAGCAGCAGCGTGTTCCCCGGGTCAGCGTTCAGGTTCGCGGTCCACAGCTGTTCTCCCGGGCTCCAGGTCCCGAGAGCGGGCTGGTTCGGGTAAGGCGGCAACGGCACGACGTGACCGCCTTCCTGTGATCACCAGCCGAGCCGGTTGTTTCCGTCCAGGACACCGAGGACCGGGTCGTCCAGAGTCAGGATCTGGCCGTAGTACGGCACTCCCCCGATCGTCGTCCGCCAGACACCGGGCTGGTTCGAATGGGCGACCGACATGATCTGCTGTTGCAAGTCGATCTCGGGCGGGGATTCGGTGCCGGATCCGAGCCGGCGTTTCGCCAGCACCACCTGGCTGGTCTGGAGCGCCAGGACCACCGGCCACAGCAGCGGGTTCGCGGACGGGTCCAGCGTCAGCTGGTCGATCCGGATACCGGGGGTGCCGAGGGTGTTGACGATCCAGTTCGCCAGGTCGGTGATCGTCACCGGATTCAGCTGGTACACCGTCTGCTGGAGCGTCTGGTCGCCGTAGGCGGCGATCGACGCCGGGCTGGCCAGCGTGATCGTCACCCCGGTCGCCGGGCTGAACCCGGCGACCGTGCCGGAGCCGTCTGAAGTGACGGTGATCGCCGTCCCGCCGCTGGTGGCCGACAGCTGGAAACTGTTCGCTGACACGTTGATCACGTAGTAGATGACGCCGGCGGTGAAACCGCCTGGCAGCGACGTGCCGGACAGCAGCACTTGCTGGCCGTCGCTGAAGCTGAACCCGACCGCGAAGAACTCGCTGCTGGTCGTCGACGCCGTGAACGACCATTGCAGGTACGCGGGGGCGGCGAGCTGGTCCAGCGTCAGGTCGTTGAACACCTGGCTCGGGTCATAGTCGAACGTCGCATCCGCCAGATACGGCTGTTCGGTGTAGCTGGTGGTGAGTTCGGCCATGTCGATGAACAGCTGGACGGTGCTGGCCGGGGTGCCGGCCATCTGAATGATGATCTCGGCGTACGCGGCGCTGGCGGGCGCTTGCCCGCTGGCGGTCAGCTGGGTCATCCCGCCGGCGGGCAAGCTGGACGGCGACGGGAACACGCCGCCCAGGTAGGTGTGGCTGGAGTTGTACCAGTCGATGCACACCTGGACTGCGGACCAGCCTTGCGGCGAGTAAACCCACGCGCTGGCGGTGTACGCGGTGCCTGCGGTGACCGGGATTGTCTGCTCGGACAACGCTCCCGGGTTCGCGGTGCTCCCGTTGCCGTTCATCACCAGCGAGAACAACCCGGAGTACGCCCACGCGGACGAGACCGCGACGGTGGCGCTGTTCCCGCCGGTCCAGGGAGAGACACCGGTGTTGAAGTTGCTGTTGACGTTCAGCTGGCTGGCGACTTGCTCGCCCAGGACCTGCTGCACCGGCAGGTTCCAGGCGTTCTGACGGTACTGGTACACCAGATAGCCGGCGCTGTTGACCAGCAAGATCCCGGAGTCTGATTCGGCGATGTTCGCCACGTTCTGGGACACGGCCTGGCCGGAGATGTCCAGCGCGCCGGTCATCTCGTCACCGTTCTGGGCGATCAGCCGCGGGAACGCGCACAACCCGGCGCCGAGCAGCCGTTCGATCCGGTATCCGGCCGGGTCGCTGGATGCGCCGTCGATGAACGCGAACCAGTGCGACTGCAACCGGGACACCGGCAACAGCACCGGGAAGACTACCAGGCTGGCCAGGATCCCGTTGAAGAACGACCCGCCGTAAGACCGGTCGGCGATGCCGTCGAAACACAGCCAGTAGCTGGTGCTGGCCAGGTTCGCAGTGCCGGATCCGGAGGCGGTCTGGCCGGCGTTGATGTAAACCTGCCAGCTGGCGGGCGTGAGCTCGAGCGCGACATGGAACCAGTTGCCGGTCAGCGCCGGCAAGGTGGTGATCGTCGTCGTCGTCCCGGTCCCGGTGATCTTGTCGAAGACGATCATCTTGATGTCGCCGGTGGACTGGGTGACGAACACTTCCGCGACGGTGCCTTTGCCGTTCCGGACGGTGATCAGCCCCAGGTTCGCGCCGGTCGGCTGGCTGGCGAGCATGTTGAACCAGCCGGTGATCGTGATGCCGTCAGCCAGCGGCGGCAGCAGCTGGTCGGCGGTGTACAGGCTGTAGCCTTCGGTGTCGCTGGCCGGGAGAGCGGATTGCTGCCAGCCGGTTGCGGACGGGTCGCCGGCGAGGGCGTCTGCTGACACGCCGAAGGTGACGGCGGCGGTGCTGGTGCCGTTGCGGGAGGCGACGACCTGGATCGGGCCGACGCTGGTCGGCGCGATCTGCCGGCCGGTGACTGACCCGGTCAGGTCATCTAGCGGCCAGTACGCGCTCGGGCCGTCTTGCAGGATTTCTGCCCGCGGCAACGTCAGCAGCAACGGCGTCAGCAGCGCCCAGGCGTCGGTGCTGACCGCGTTCGCGATCTGGTAGCGGGCCGGGGTGAGAGCCTGCGGCCAGCGTTCCATGAACTCGCGTTTGATCACATAGGTGCGGGCGTTCAAAGCGGGCGGCGGCGGCCAGGTGACCAGCAGCCGGACCGGTGTGTACGCTTGCGCGCCCTGGCTGAAGTTCCAGTTGCTGTTCAAGATCGCGCCGGCTGGTGACAGCAGCATGGCGGCCGCCAGCCAGAACCGGGTGCTGACCGGCGGGGTGCCGTTGGTGATGAACCCGATCGTCCCGTACACCGCGCTGGCGGGGGCGGTGCCGGAGACGGTGAACTGGGTCCACTGGTCGGCGCTCAGGCTGGCGCTGGCGCCGGTGCTGGTGGACAGCAGGCTGCCGCCGGAGTTGTACCAGCTGATGAACGCCGCGCATGTCGACCAGCCTTGCGGCGAATACGCCCACACGCTGCCCGAGTAAGTGTCGCCGGTGATGACCGCGGTGCGCGAGCTTTCCGGATGCCCGCCGCTGGTGACCCCGTCCGGTGTGTAGACGGCGGTAGCCATCCCGAGCCAGGAATACTGCTGGGACGGCGCCAGCGTGCCGGTTCCGGCGGTGACGCTCCAGCCGGCGACCCCCAGCCAGTAGGCGCTGTTCTGGTTGCCGGGCGTGAGCGTGGCGTCGTTGTTCGACAGCGTCCAGGTGGTGGTCCCGGCCTGGATGGTGTCCAGCTCGTATTGTTTGCCGGACTGGCCGGACATCCCCTGGTACCGGCTGGTCAGATCCGTCCAGGTGACCGTGTCCCACGGGGTGGCAGCCCCGGCGCCGAACCCGGCCTGGAAGCGGATCAGCGGCCAGTTCTGGGCTGGGGCGGCGGGGGCGGTGCCGGTGACCAGCACCCCGGCGAGGACACCGGACAGATCGTTCGCGACGGTGTCTGACCAGGCTGCGGTCACCGCCGCGCTGGACACCTGCCAGGCAGATTCCAGGAACGTGTCTGACGTGTAGTCAGACCCGTTCGTGAACGAAACCGAAGGCAGCGCGGTCCAGCCCGCTCCAGGGCCGCTGACGGTGCCGGTGTTCAAGTCCCCGCCGGCGCAGGTCAAGAACAGCGCTTGCGCGGACGGCGCCGGCAACGCGAGCGACAACGCGGTGGCTGCGCCGGCGTAGCCGGTGATGATGCCAGCCAGCGTCTGCCATGGCGACAAGCCGGACAGTTCAACGGCCAGGAACGAGATCCCGCCGGTGTACCCGTTCGGCGCGACATAGATGTTGGCGGCCGGGCGCGGGCTGGCGGCCGCCCAGATCGAACAGCGCGTCAACCCGGTGGCTGTGCTGGTGCCGTTCGGGGCGCCGAGCGGTTCCCACAAGTTCTCGGCGTCGTCGCCGACGGCTATCGTCGTATCCAGCGCAGACGTGATCCGCCAGACACACAGCACGACCATCCAGTTACCCGGGTCGCCGGTGTTCGCTATCGCGCTGGTCGCTGACTGGCACGCCGGGCCCGGGAGCCCGAACTGTCCGGCGGCAGGCCGGACCATCCCGCCGGACCAGCTGTCAACCAGGGCGACCAACGTGCGTCACCCCCTGTCCTGGTGCGATCAGGTGTACCGGCCGGCGGCCAGCGACAGGTTGTTGCCGCCGTTTCGTTTCGCTTGCTGGAGGATCCCTTTCTGGATCAGCAGCGTGAGCTCGCGCAGAAGCTCCTGGTTGTTGCCGACGAACCCGTTGACCGTCAGCTGCACATGCCAGGTGTCCCCGCCAGCGCCGCTGTTGGCGGCAGCGGTCAGCATCGGACCGGGCTGGTGTCCCATCGCCAGCGCCAGCTGCTTGCCGGCCGCGTCGATCATCGGCTCGCCGTCTTTCATCCCGGCGGCGATCCCGGCGGCCCACATCAGCCCGTGATAGTGCCCGACTGTCGACGGGGACCGGATCCCGAGTTCGCGTTTGATCGTCGACACCATGCCCTTGGCGATCTTCTCCATCAGCTTCTCGATCGCCGCCTGCTGGCCTTCGAGCCCGCTCAGGAACCCTTTGCCGGCGTCTTTCCCGCTGTCGTACATGGCGTCGGCGGCGGACTGGCCAAGGCTGGTGGCTGCCGAGTTGATCGCCGTCTGGGTCTGGTTCATCGACTTGATCACTGACACCGGGCCGTCGATCAGCGCTTGCGCGACCTGCAATCCTTGCTGGGGGCCCATCTGGATGATCTGGTTCAGCAGGTTGTTGTTCAGCCCGAGTTTCTTCAGCTGCTTGAGCGCGCTGGTGAACTGGCGGATGGTGGTCAGGCTGGCTTGCATCGACGCCAGGATGTCTCCGGAGTACAGTCCGCCGCCGGCGCTGCTGGCGCTGGTGATCGCGGTGTTGTTCGCCAGCCCGGCCCACGACTCCACATTCGAGGTGGTCGACGTGGCGTAGTTTTCGGCGGTGGTGATCGTCTTGAGGATCGCTGCCCGCTGGGTGGCCAGCGTCTGGAGCCGGGTGTTGTCCCGCTCGAGGTAGGCCGTCAGCGACGTCGCCCGCTGGTAGCCGATATCACCAGCGGACAGCGCTTGCGTGATCAGGCTGGCCAGTTTGGATGCTGCGGATTTGACATCTGCGGCGGTTCCTTCTAGCCCCTGGATCAGCCCGGCGCCGATTTCCTGCCCGATTTCTTCCATCACCTTCGACGGTGAATGGATATGCAGGATGCTGGATATGCCGGAGACGATGCCTTTGCCGAGGTCTTCGACCGCGCCGACAGCCGCCCCGAACATGGACTTGATCCCGTTGATCAGCCCTTCGATCGCCCGCTGGCCAAGGCTGAACAGCAACTGGGCGAACCCGCCGACGATCGTCGCGATGATGTGCCGGACATCATCAAAGATCGTTGAAGTCAGGTGCTGGAGATCGTCACCGGCTTTCGACCAGTGCCCGGTCATCAGATCGAGGCCGACTCCGATGATCCCGAGGATCAGCTGAATCGCGGTATGGATGATCTGGCCGGTCAGGTTCCAGGCCAACCTGATAACGCCGACGATGAAATCCCAGCTGGCTTTCCATATGGCCAGCAGGTAACTCAGGCCGGCTTTCAGGAACCCGCTGATCGCATCCCAGGCGGTGGTGATGATCGTCGAGATCAGCGCCCAGGTTTGCTTGGCTACCTGCTCGATCTGGGCGCCGTGCTGCTGCCAGAACTGGGTGAACACCGCCAGCTGGGCTTTCAGCCAGGCCAGCGGCCCGCTGACGAACCAGTGCAGCACATCTCCGGCGGTCTTGACGGCGTCGTTCCAGGCTGCTTTGAAGAACCGGGCGACGTCCGCCAGCGCGTCTCGCACCATCTTGCTGTGGTGATAAAGCTCGTACAACCCGATCGCGAGGGCGACGACAGCGGCGATCACCAGCGCCGGGATGATCGCTCCCGAGATGGCGGCCAGCCCGGCCATCGCCCCGGACGCCAGGACGGTGACCGCGGCGAGAGCGATCAGCGCGCCGGCGAGTTTGGCGATCAGCGGGTGCTGTTCGATCGTGTTGAACAGCTTGACCAGCCAGCCCACAACCTTGGTGACCGCCGGCAACAGCACATCACCGAAGCTGACGGTCAGCGCGTCGATCGAGCCGCGCAGGTCTTTCCACTGCTGGGACAAGGTCTTGTTGGTGGTGTTCCACGCTGACCCGAAGTTGTGCGCCCCGCGTTCGATGTCCGGCAGTTTGCCTTCCAGCCGGCTGAACTGGCCGATCAGCACCCCGATGCCGACGCCGGCCCTCTTCCCGAATATTTCGGTCTCCAGCTGTCCCCACTCGCTCATGGGAACTTTCGCGGCCTTCAGATGGTCGATGAACTGGCCGATCGCAACCGACAGCCCGTGCTTTCGCATCGTGTCGGCAAGCGTGTCGTACTGGAGCCCGAGCGACGCCAGGATCGCCTTGCTGGTGGTCAGCGGAGCGCCGACCGCTTGCCAGGCCATCCTCAGATCGGTGGCAGCTTTAGCTCCCCGGATGTTCGAGTCGCCGAAGACCGCGATCGCCGCGCCGACTTGGGTAAGGCTCTGGCCGTAGGACTTGGCGACAGCGAACAACCCGGTGCTGGCGGCTTTGGCGAAATCCTCCATCGTCATGTCGCCAGCGCCGATGATCGCGTTAACCTGACCCATCGCCTGGCTGTACGAATGGATGCCAGGCAACGCGGCGACCATGATCGCGTCGAGGGCGTTGACGGTGTCGACCAGGTCGGAATGGCCGACCGCCGCGCCTTCCGCGCCGATCTTCAGCAGCTGGAGCGCTTTCGCGCCGGTGATCCCGCTGGACTGGAACGCGGATTCGATGTGGTACAGCGCTTGCGCGAGCGACGTCGGCGCGAAGCCGACTACCCCGGCGAGTTTCAGCACCCCGGACTCCAGCAACCCGAACTGGGATCTGGCGACTCCGGCTTGCGTCAGCAGAGTGGTCATCTGGGACTGGTACTCAGCCGCCTTCACCACCGAGTAGGCGACAGCGGCGGCGACTGCCAGGAACGCGATCTTGCCTTTGGCGCCGAATCCGACCGCGGACTCGCCGGCCCGGTCAGCTGACCCGGCGTTAGCGTCCAGCGCGGCAGTGTTGTCGTCGACGGCGGCCGCGTTCGCGTCGACCGCGGTGCTGGTCCGGTCCAGCGCCGCCGCCAGCTCGTCCATGGCGGCGACCTGCCGGTCGACGGCCTCAGTCGCCATGTCGGCGGCTTCAGCGACCCGGTCATCTCCGGCGGCGGCCGCGTCAGCACCGCCGCCGAGCCGGTCAGCGCTGGCGGCGACTTCGTCGATCGACTCGGCCAGCCGGTCACACGCGGCGACCATCGAGTCGATCGTCGCCAGGAACGCTTCCGCGTTCGCCTCGAAAACCTGCTCAACCGGAGGGAGGACCGCCACAGCGCCTCCCTAGGCTTCAGATCAGGTGTCGAGGGCGGCCAGGAACGCCAGCGCACCCGTCTTCGTCGCCGTCCCGCTGGTGATCAGCAGTTCGACAGACGGCCGCATCCACGGGCGGGACGGGATCGTGACTTGCGGGCCGAAGAACCCGGCTTGCGGGTTCCCCAGCTGCGGGAACCGTTTAGCAGTGATCGTCACCGGCCCGAATTCGTGCACCGGGGCGTAGATCAGCCGGGAGCCGAGGACTTGCACGAACCGGGCGCTGCCGACCATCGTCGCCGGGGTCCGGCGCACCGACCGGCGCAGGTCACCGGACACCAGCGCCGGCGGCGCGCCTTTCGGTGACGGCGTCGGCGTCCCTTTCGGATGGGAGCGTTTCGACAGCGCCAGCTTGGTCAGCGTCTCGCCAGCCTGGCTGACGGCTTCGACGGCGGCTTTCGGCGCGACCCCGGCAGCGCGGGACCGGATCACTTTCAGCCTGGCTGCGACGTCAGCCCCCGCGTTGTTCACCGGACCCCCTGTTCCGGGCGGTCCGGTCCGCCTCTACCCGCCGTTTGATCATCCCGATGTCCCAGCACATCCGGCGCACGTACACCGGGGTGCGGACCAGATCCGGCCAGGACCAGCCCATCATCTGCATGAGCTCGAAGTCGCGGACTTCGTCCGGGACAGCCGGCCCGCCCCAGGTGCCGTCATAGATGGATTCGGCGGGGGCTAGGACGTCCCAGAAGTACCCTCCGGGTTCGCCGGGGTCTGCTGAGGGTTTACCGTGGCCATCTGTTCCCCCAGCCAGTTGAACACCGCCATCGGCGCTTTCGCGACATCCGCCGGCCCGGGAACCGGCGGCAGCAGCGCCGCGGCCGCACCCGGCACCGGCTCGCCCTGGGGATCCAGCTGCGGGATGAACGTCGCGTCGTACATCCGCCAGCCGATGATCAGCTTGGCGGCCAGCTTGAACGACGCCCGGCTGGCCACCCCCAGGTCTTGCACTTCCCCGTCCGGGCCGGTCTGGACGCCGTCAGCGGTCGACAGCATCTCGCCGGGGGCCATCAGCCGCGGGTTCCGGATGGTGACCCACACGTCGTCGCCGTCTTCGACGAGCTCGGGGAAATGCCTGGTGATCACAGGGGTGGCGTAACCGGGCATGGCAGGGTTCCTCTTCCAGGTGAGGTTGGGATGGCTGGGACAGTCAGGAGCGGCGGCCTGCGCGCCGGTCTAGTAGGTGGTGGTGACGAAGTTGCTGAGCTGGACTTGCAGCACGCCGGCGTCTGTCGAGTTCGCGATGCCGGACAGGTTCTGGTTCAGCTGGACGTACGGCGTGCTGATGTCTGCCTCACCGGTGGTGTAGCCGGATGACGACATGGTCAAGACGATGACCGCGCCGCCGGCGACGACCGGCTGGTTCAGGGTGTGCACCGTCGGGTACTGGAGGTACTGCTTGAACAGGTTGAAGTCCAGGTCGTTCTCGAGGATCGCCTTGTAGGTGCCATCGGACTCGAGCGCGCCGGGGAAGATCTCGCGCGGCGCCTGGGTGCCGTCTGACGACTGGATCGCTTCGACGGCGCGCTTGAGCGTCAGGTCGAACGTCAGGCCGCGGGTCGACGCGACGCTGTTCTGGGTCACTGTCCAGCCCCAGCCGACGTTCGGCTGGACCGCGCTGGCGGCATAGCTGAACGTTGATTCGGCGATCGACGGCATGCCGGTGTACTTCGGGTTGAAGGTGATGTACCCCTTCGGGTCGATCTTGATAGCCAGGTCGGACATGACGCACCCGGGCCAGCCGAGCTGGTCGGTGCCGTCGTCGGTGGTGAAGCTGTATGTCGGCCAGACGGTGCTGAAGGTCCGGTTCTGCTTGAACGAGTGGGTTGTCTGCGAGATGACGGACCCGCCGGCGGCGGTGTGCGCGTACCGGGTGCCGGAGGCCGGGAAGCTGACGGGGGCGGTGTACGGGCCCGAGCCGGTGACCGTGCCGACTTGCACCCATTCGAGGTGAGCGCCGCCCGAGTCCGAGATCTGGATGATGCTGTTCGACGGCACTGACGCGGTCAGCGACAAGCTGACTGCGCCAGCTGAGCAGTTCGACGCCAGGGTGGTGCTGACTCCGGCGGTGGTGATCGTGTCCGGGCCGATGATCGCCCGGAAGAACTGGCCGATCAGGTCGCCGTAGGCGTTGCATTCGATGTCCCAGGTCGTCGACCAGGGACCCTGGTTCAGCCCCTGGAGGACAGCGTCGTTCGCGCGCACCGACTCGTCTCGCAACGGGGTGATGTTGTCGGTGAATTTGGCGGTGTTGAACGGCACGCTGACGGTCGGTGCCAGGTACGTGTACTGGGTTGTCTCTTTGGCCAGGCCGAGTTTGGTGAGCCTGCTCAGGTACGTCATGGCGCGGTCTCCTCCGCAGGCTGGCCAGCCTCGTCATCGGGCTGGGCGTTGGCAGGTGGGTCGTCAGCGGGGGGTGCTGGCTCGGGTGCCGCAGGCATAGCAGGCGCGGGCGCTGGCGGGCTGGCGGGCTCGGGTCCGGGTGTTGCTGTGGCCGGCTCGCCGGGGGCCGGAGGATCGTTTTCAGCCGCGCTGGCGGTGTCGTCGTCGACGGGGATGCAGCCGGGGACCGGCAACGGGGTGTCGACGGTCTCGCCGGGGCCGATTTTCACGCCGGCGTCAGCGACCCACAAGATCGAGTCGGTCTGGTTGCGCTGGAGCATCCCCAGCCTCCTAGTCGGTGATCTCGAGGTCGTCGGCGTGGTAGGTGACGGTGGCGCGCAGCGCTTTCTGGACCGGGATGGTGGTTTCCGGGTCGTCGAACCGGACGTTGACCGGGTTCTCTCTGGGCACTTCACAGACGGACAGGAAACGGCCGCCGTGGGTTTTGTCGCCGAGCGGGCCGCGGAGCCGCTGGATCAGCAAGTCGACGGCGTTGTCCAGGTTCTGGGCTTCGGTTTCGGCGATCGGCGCGCCGGTGACCCGGACCGGCCAGACCAGCTTGAGCTCGAACGCGTACTGGGGCCGGATTCGCTGGGTGGCGGCCCGGACGTCGTCCAGGTCGGTGCGCTGGACATAGATGCCGGTTTGCTGGGTGGCGAGGCGGATTCCGGGCCAGTACGCCTGGATGACCTGCCACGGGCCTCCTGCGGCTGATGGCAGCAGCGGCAGGCCGTCTGTGATGGAGGTCGCCAGCCAGGCGGCTTCGCGTGAGACGGCGTCGGCGGTCGACACGGCCAGCCTCCCGGGAAAACGTTGGATGGAGGTGTTGACAAGGTGGGCTGGCCAGCCGTAGGTTTGTCTACATGCTGATGGCAAACCTTCCGGTGATGGGCGACGAGCACCTGGCCGCCCTCTACCAGCGCGGCGACCAGACCGACCGGAACGCCGTCTTGACCGAGCTGGCCCGCCGGGACCGGCTCGCCATCGCCCGCGCCCGCCGTCGCGCCGTGAACGCCGAATGGTACGACGGCATGTACGCCGACTACCTGGCCGCCGACGCCGAAACCCGCGGCAACCTGCTGTCTCGCGCTGGCATCGCCGCCGGCATCTCCCCGACCCGCCTGTGGTCCGGCCCCGAGGCGTGGGCGCACCGGATGGCGTCAGAAGAACTGCGGGCGTTCTGGCAGCACCGGCCGCGCGTCACGATCATGCAGTACGCCCGTCAGGCCGGATGCCGCTAGAATCCTGTACGATTGTCGCTGTAAGGCAGGCAAACCGGCAGGAAGCGAGCGAGCGATGCAGCCGAACGCAGCAGACCTGATCGCCGCGGTGAAAGCTGACGGCCCTGGCGCGCTCGACCGCTGGATGCCGTGGATCGACGAACTGACCGACATCGACGGCGCAGCCAGATTCCTCGGCATCCAGGCCCGGTCGATCTCCCGCGCCCGGCTCCGGATACGGGCTGACAAGACACCCGAGTTCCCGAACCCGGACCGGATCTTCGGCCGGTCACCAGCCTGGCGGTTCCGGACTCTTGTGCTCGCGCGGGCAGCATCACCCGGGCGAGGCGGCAGCGGACGCTGGCAACCCGGCCAGTCCGGCCGCAGACGCGCCAGCTAGCGCGCTGGCTTGTACTTGCCGGACGTCTTCCGGATCTTGTAGGCAGACGGCACCGTCTTGATCAGCGACGGGTACCTGGCTGGCGTCTTCCGGCCTTTGTACACCGCCGGAACCTTTTTGATCTCGGACTTGTACTTGACCGCCTTAGCAGCTTTCGCCGGAGTGACCGGCTTCTGTTTCCAGGCCCGGATCGCGCGGGTGGCGTGCGCCCGGAACGCCGGATACGGCGGATACCCGCTCCGGTGCGCCAGGAACTGTTCGCTGGACCGGCGCCCCCGGTGCGAATGAAACCGGGTCTGCCGCGGTGACCGGCGCGACGGCTTCAACGGTCGCAGCACCGCGCGGGTCAGGCCGGCCATCGTCAAGACCTGGCGTAGTTCGCCAGCACCATAAGCGCGTCAGTGTGCAACGCGTCCGGGTCGTGGTCTGTCGACCCGGGGTTGAGCTCGCGGACAACGATGCTGGCGGCCATGTACTTGTTCGCTCTCACCAGGTCAGCCGGCATCGCGATCGTGTAACCGCCCGAGTAAGTGACTTGCACCCTGCTGCCGACCGGCAGGAACAACCCGAGCTGGAACCACAGATGCCCGGTGTCGTTTTCCGGGCCGTTCAAGATCTGGCTGCTGGCGATCGTCTCGGTGCCGCCGTAGGACCGGATGAACGTCACTGTCGTGTTGCTGTAGGTCCACAGATCCGGGTACCGGACTGCGCATTCATCCAGCCAGCAGTGCCGGACCAGCGACGACGCGCCGAGCGCTGCCGCGTACGACGCGCCGAGGACTGACCGGATGTCCATCGGCAAGTTCGCGCTGTCCGAGTATTCGTCCGGGTCGATCCCGCTGGCCCGGTGCGTTTCAGTGGTAGTGAACGGAGCGAACCGGCGGCCGGTTTCCGACTCGCACATCCGGGTCGCTTCAACCAGCACGTCAGACAGCGCCTGCGGCGAATACTTGGCGACCAGATCTCCGTACGGGCCTTCGGTGAACTGGGCGGCGGTGCACAACGGCACTGGAGTGTCAGCCATGTCACCGTCTCCCGGTCGATAAGCGTGCGGTTAACAGCTTCACGCGCTGGCGGCGGCTTCCGCCTCCTGGGCGCCGGCGGCGGGCTGCGGTGCGGCGTCAGCCGCGGCCGGAGCCGGGCTTTCCGCTGGTGTTGCGGCCGCGGCCGCTGGCGGGGACGGGGCTGGAGCGTCCGCTGGCGGTGTAGCCGGCGCCGGCGCCGGGGTTACCCGGGGACGCGGCCTGGGCGCTTCAGCGACGCTGAAGTCATTGCCGGGGATCGCCAGCAATTCAGCTGCCAGATCATCCGGCACGTCGGTCACGTCACCGTCTTTCGCCCACGAATACGAGCCGATCACCGACCCGCCGTGCTCTTTCCTGAGCAGCATGCTGGCGCCTTCCGGTATGTTGCGGGTTGTCTCGAGGCCCCCCGGGGGGAAGGCCTGGGGAGTGCGCCGGCGCCCGGCCGACCTGGATTCAGCCTGGGCGCCGGCGCACATCACACGGGTCAGACGCTGACGTTGACCCTGCTGAGCCGGCCGGTGTACCGGGTGGCGCGCACCGCCAGCGCGGTGTCACCGATCACGGCGTACGGAAGCGTGTCCGGGCTGGCGGTCGTCGGGTAGACGTCCAGCGGCTGCGCTTCCCTGATGTACGGCCGGACCACGTTGTTCCTGTCCCGGCTGATCAGGTACAGGTTCTCGTTGCCCGCCGCCGGCGGGAACATGCCGGTGTTCGTGCCGTAGTAGGTAGTCGGCAACGTCGCCGGCACGACCGAGCCGGTGGTCTGGACCGGCACCAGGAACGAGCCGGTGTCCTGGATCTGGTTCGTGACCACCGGGGTGACCCCGTCGCTGGCGAGCCCGACCGTCGCGTCGACATAGCCGAGGAACGTCTCGGACCCGCTCGCGCCGCCGGCTGCCGTCCGGTACACCTTGTACAGCTGCGGCGACAAGCCATCCAGCCCGGTCGGCGGAGTGAACGTCAGCGTGACCGCGTTGCCGGTGGTCACCGCCTGCGACACCTCCGCGCACGGCAGGATCTCGCCCTGACGGGCGATCACCGGCGAGATCACGTACTTGTAGGTGGCGTTCAGCGTCGCGCCAGCGTAGGTGGTGGTACTGGGCGTCACCGTCCCCATCGAGTAAGACCGGGTCGACAGGAAGCTGGACTTGATCAGCGGGATGTTCCGGTACGTCGGAACGATCAGGCCGGCGGCGACTTCCACGGTGTCGTTGAACCGCTGCTGGTTCACCAGCAGCTGGGCGATCTTCGACGACGCGGTGTTGGACATGAGCAGCATCCAGGTGTCGTCGAACACCGGCATCGCCGCGTTCGACTCGACCATGTCGATGAGCTCGTCCAGCATCGCCAGCGTGAGAGTGTTGCCGGCCTTGTCCAGCGCGTTCTGGTACGACCCGCTGTAGACGTTGACCAGCGAGTCCAGGCCGTCGAACTGGGGCTGGGCCTGGTTCAGCGTCGACGCCGAGTTGCCCCACAGGATGCCGGTCTCGATGTCCCAGTAGTAGCCCCGGATCGAGCCCTGGATTTCTGTCTGCCGCAGGTCACCGATGACCTGCCGGGTGACTTCCTGCGCGTAGCCGGTGACCGCACCCACGGTCTCGACGTGCTTCATCTGGTAGCTGAGCTGGACGTACACCGAGTTGGACACCGGCTTGGCGCCGCCATCGGGCACGAACCCGCCAGCTGCCACCGAAGTGCGCTGGTTGAAGTAGTACACGTCCGCGGCCCACTGCTGCATCGGGATCGAACGCACCAGCGGGCTGTAGCGCCGCTGGTACTCCAGCAGGATCGGGTCGATGATCTTCGGGATGAGTGCGCTGGCACCGGCTGCGGTGAGCGCCTCACGGAGCTCGGACGGCATGGCCGCCCCTCCCTTCGGTCGGGAAGACGAAACCCCCGGCGCGGTGGTGCGTCCGGGGGTTGCAGGGCTGGGTGACCGTTGCCGCTCTAGACACCAGCCGGCTGGCTGGCGGTCAGGATGATCAAACACGGAGTGATGGTGCGCCGTCCGGGCAGCCCCGCTCTCTGCCCGGACGGCCGTCAGGGGTTGCTCAGGAGAGCAAGTCGGCGCGCTGGCCGAGGACGTGGCGGGTCAGCACCGGCCCGAAGAACCGGTCGCGCTCGTCCGGGGTGTACTGGTGCAACGGCTTGTCCGGCCAGTCCGCCGGCATGCCGTGGCTGTTCATCTCGCCGCCGGCGCCGGCGCCGGCGACGGTCTCGTTCACCGGCCGGACCACGCCCTTGCGGCCGACGTCGACCTGACCGCTGGCGACCAGCTTCTGCCGTTCCTCCGTCACCCGCGCTTCGACGAGGCGGGCGACCCGCTGCTCGTCAGTCTCGGCCACCCCGGCAGCCGGCTGGCTGTCGCCGGCGGCGGTTTCGCCGAGGGCGGCGCGCTCGGCCGCCATCCGCTCGGCGACGATCTTCTCGATCCGGGCGGTCTCGGCGGCCGCCGCCTCCGCGGCAGCCTTCTTGCTCTTCTTCTTCGCCTTGCGGGCGGCGCGCTCGGCGTCCAGCGCGGACTGGACCGCCGCGGTGACGTCGGCCTGGGACAACCCTGCTGCGGGCGCGGCCGTAGCGGTCTCGGCCATGGTGTTCTCCGGCATGACGGAGTCCTCCTGATTCTCGGTGGTGCCGGCGGCCGGGTCCGGTGCCGGTTGAGCCGACTCGGCCGGGCCGGCCGGGTCGTCGGGTTCGTGTTCGTCGCCGGTGAGCGTCAGCGGCGGGATCGCGGGAGCGTCGTCGTCCGGGTCGCTGTCCTGGCCGGCGCCCGGGACGTCGACGTCGCCGTCCATATCCGGATCCAGCGCGGCGAGAGCTTTGCACGCAGCGTCGGCGGCGGCGCGGAGGATGACGTCCAGGTCAGCCGGGTCCATGCTGTACGAGCTCAGGCACAAGTTCACCGGACCGTTACTGGCTGAGATCGACCAGGACCCGGCGCGAGACCCGTCACCGTAGTACTCGGTCACGCTGGCGGATTCAGCCAGCTGGCGGGGCGGGAAGAACAACCAGCCGGGGGCCTGCTCGGATTCGCTGGCGACTTTCGCGCCGATGCGCTTCATCGCCGCCTTGATCCGGCCCTTGACTCGCTTCAGCTGGGCGGCGGTGTACAAGGCGGCGTTGCCGGCCTGGTTGATGTACCCCCAGGCGCTCCGGATGTGCTTCTCGTTGTCCAGCGGGTAACGCTTCTTGCCGTCTTTCTGGTAGCCCGGGTCGGCGTAGGCGACGTCGCCGTACGGCTTCTTCGGGTCTTTCGCCTCGGTGACCGGCGGGCACGTCACGCACAGCCCGTTCTCGAAGACGTGCAGCTGGTCGCCGGCCAGATCCGGGTACGCCGTCGACAACACCCCCGGATCCGGCGCCGTGGCGTCTTCGGTGATCGTCACTTCTGCCTCCACGGATTCGGTGATCAGCACTCGCTCGGTTGTTTCACGCGCCCCGGAGGCCGCCCAGCTGAAGGTGTCGATCCCGGCGTCGTCGACACCGGGTTTGCGGGTGAAGTCCAGGCCGTCGATCTCGAGGTCGTCGCCGGTTTCGACCGGGTCACCGTCCGGGCCCTGGACTTTCCGGACTTTCCCGAGCCACCGGCCGCGGATCGACACGCCTTTCAGGTGCGCGGGCTGGCCGTCACTGGTGTCAGCCAGGCTGGCGATGTTCCGGGCAGCCGGAGTGTCAGCCAGGTCGGCGGTGAACCGGGCTCGCCCGTGCTCGTCCAGCGACATGCCGGTCATCCGGGCGGCGATCAGCTGCGAGTCGTCGCCGGCGTCATGGTGAGTCAGCATCACCATCGGCTGGTCGCCGGCTTCCAGCCGTTCCCGGGCGCGGGCGACAGCGCTGGCGACGTGCTCGGGCTTGTACCAGCGCCGGTTCTTCGACACCCCGGGAGCGATCGCGACCCCGCCGATCGTGGCGAGCACTTTAGCCATTCCGCACGCCTCCCCGGCTTGCTAGCCGTGCTGTCTTCAACTCGCGGGCTTTAGCCGTCGTCGTCGCGTATTCGCGTCGCCGGCCCGGCCGCTGGCCAGAATCGGCGCTGGTGTGCCGCAGCGCCGCCTGCACTTGACGCCGGATCTCCGGGTCAGCCAGAACCTCCAGCAGCATGGCGGTGAACCGGGTTCGTTCAGCTGCGGCTTTCGCCTGCTGTGCCGGACTGGGCACTGGTCAGCTGTAGCCGACTGTGACCGCCGGACCGGAGGCGACGTTCACCGCGGTGATCCCGTTCGCCGCCGGCAGATCCAGCGCGTACACGGTGCCGACTGTCCCGCCGCCCGGGATCACCGCCAGGACGGTGCCTGACCCGGCTGACGCGTTGTCGTACAACGTCAGGTTGTCGGAGGAGGTCCCGGCGGTGGTGACGACGACCCGGCACAGCCGGCCGGCTGCGGCTTTGATCGTCGTCGTCCCGGCGCCGGCGGCAACCGGCTCGGTGTACGACGCCTGCACCGGGAAGCCGTTGTTGTCGTAGTTGGTGAACAGCCCGTTCTTGGCCATGGCTTGACCGTCTCTTCCCTAGATCCCGATGTGGCTGAAAAGACGCGGGCGCCGGTCAGCTGTAGCCGACGGTGATGCCGCCGGTCGCTCCTGACGACGACACGGTGATCCCGTTCGCCGCCGGCAGCTGGACGTCGTACACCGTCCCCGCCGGCGCGGCGGCCGGGATCACCAGCAACTCGGTGCCGGAGCCGGCGGAAGCGTTGTCGTAGATCGTCGCCGCCGCTGACGCGGTCGCCGTGGTGACGGTGACTTTCACCAGCCGGCCCGGGCCCGCTTTCACGGTCTGGAGGCCGCCGAGGGTGACCGGGAAGGTCTCCCACGCCTGCGCCGGGAAACCGTTGTCGTCGTACTCGGTCAGGATCTGGTTCTTCGCCATGGCTGAGTCCTCCTGGGCTCGAGGTGTTGATCGGTTGGCAGGTGTGCCGGGGGTTCAGCCGCGGCCGTAGAGCGCGATTTCGACGCCGGTGAACGACGGGCTGGTGCCGCCGAGCGTCCAGGACACCTGACCCCATTCCGGCAGCACGAAGTACGAGCCGCCGGATCCGCCGTGCCGGCCACCGAACACGACGGTCTGCCCGGCGCCGGTGATCGACCCGGATGCGGGGGCGACCAGCAGCGGGCTGGCGCCGCCGCCGAACAGGTTGCCCTGGTCGTCGAAAGCGTTCAGGTTGACTTTCAGCGTCGGGGTGGTGCCGGACGCGCCGGCGACGCTGACGGACATCCAGACGTCGTCGACCCAGCGCAAGTCGACCGGGCTTTTGGCGTTCGGGTTGCTGGATGACCAGCTGCCCGAGTTGCCGCTGGCGGTCAGCGTCACGCCTTCGCCTGAGCCGGCGAGCGACCAGATAAGCCGTACCGGATCGTCAGCCATCCGAGGCCTCCTTCTAGGGCAGGTAGGCGGCGAGCGCCTGATACGGCTCCGGGTCTGCTGGAGTGACGGTGCACCGGCAGTCCGGATGCAGCCCGGGAGTCGGGACGTCTTGGGTGGTGTACGGGTTCCCGTCTGCCGCCTCCTGGCACATGACGCAGACGGCGGCGTCGCCGGCGGTCAGGAAGTACACCTGGCTGACGCCTTCAGCCTGATACAGCTGGATCGACGCCTGAGACATGGCCTGGGTCATCGCCTGATCCAGGAACAGTTTCACCGCCCGCCCGGCGGCTGCGTCCAGGCCGGTGCCGAGCGCGCTGGTGACCGCAGCCTCGACTTCGGTTTCGGTGCTGCCGGCGGTGATCATGCGGGCGATCAGCGACCCGGTGGAGGATGCAGCCCCGGCGATCATCCGCTGGATCCATTGCTGGGCTAGCAACGGCAACTCGGGCAGCGTCCCGAGCTGGCCGTACAAGATCCGGAACGTTCTGGTGAAACTGAACGCCCGGCCAAGACGGTCGGCGGCGATCGCCAGCGACCCGGCCTGGCCTTCAGCTGCCGCAGCCCTCAGCGCGTCCTGCACTATCTGCTGCAGCTGGTGATGCGAGTCGTGGGCGTACACGCCGGACAGCAAGCCGGCGGCGGCGACTGCGGCGATCTCGCGGGCTTGCACCGGATCCGGCTTGGGCCCGAGTTCGGCGCTGACCCGCCGGATCGTCTGCCGGGGGTGCAAGCTGGCGGTGATCTGGTGCCAGGTCTTCAGCACCAGGGCGGTCTGGGCGGCGATCAGCCGTTCCCGCCGCTGGAAGTAGGTTGCCCAGGTGCCTTCCAGCTTGCCGATCTGGAGCGCGACTTCCAGGATCACCGGATCGCGGGTGTTCAGGCTGGCGGCGACGACGGCGGCACCGCCAGCCTGAACACGCGCAGTCATCGGCCCGCCGGACAGCGCCCACCCGGCCGCGTACGCCAGCCGGGCTTGCTCGGCGAGATCAGTCACGATCGCCCCCGGGTGTCGCCGGCCAGGTGTAGGTTTGTCTACATGAGGGAGGTGAGGTGCGATGGCTCGTTCAACCTGGGACCAGATCCGGCGCGGCTTGTACTTCACTCAGCGGACGATGGGCGACGTTTCGGCTGCTGAACGCGGTCACGGCGCATTGAGTCGCCGGCTGGTCCGCCGGAACGTCACCCGGTCGTTCTTCCAGTCGCTGCGGCGGATGAACCGGCTCCGGTGACACCTGCAACGTGACCGCGTACACCAGCGCGGATCCGCGTCTGGCCAGCCGCTGGTTCACTTCCTGAACCAGCTCGCGGGCGTGTTCGACCAGCTGGTAATCCTGCTCGGTCACACCATGGCTGGCTAGCGTCTCCAGCAGCTGGCGCCGGCTGGCGCGTGCCTGACGTCGCGGCCAGGCCCCGGCGGCGAACACCAGCTCCAGCGGAGTGTCATCTAGCCAGGCGTCCGGGTCGATGGCGGGAGGCGGGACCACACGGCCGTCTGCTGTCAAACCCGCTGCGCCCGGGTTGCGACCGGGTCCTCCGCTTACCACAGGCCGGTCGGCCACCCCGAACCCTCCGGCTTCTAGCTGTTCACCGCCTTAAGCGCAGCCCCGGCGACGGTGCGTTTCTTGTACCGGTTCCGTTCACCGGTCGGGATGCTGGTCCGGACAGTCCGGCCGGCGATCAGGTTCGTCCGTTGCCGGGGTGTCAGCCCGCCCCAGATCCCGAACCGGTAACCGGTTTGCGCCAGGCTCACCTGGTCGACCGCCAGACTGCGGCGAAGACACTGCTGCCGGACCTGGCACGCCGAGCAGGCGGCGAACACGCCCGGGTCGATCTCTTCACCGACGCCGGGGAAAAACAACTCGGGATCCAGGGCGCGCTGGACGCATTCGCTCAAGCGTTCCCACCCGCCGCGCATCCCGGTGACCGGACGCCGGCTGTCCGGTGAAACACGACGCCGGGTAGCCGGCTCGGGTACGGTGCGCCGGCCCGGTATCGGGCCGCGGCCCATACAGCGACCGCCTTAGCTGGTCTCCGTCACCTGGTCAGGCGACTCCGGCGCCGGCTCGCTCACCGCAGCGGACGGGGCAGGCAGCACGCCCTTGAGACGGTCCGCCAGCCAGCTTTTCGCCTCCGTCTCCGCCTGGTCGACGGCCGCCGCAGCTGAAGCAGCGCGACGGCTGACGATTCCTTCCAGTTGCTGGACGTCAGCGACCAGCTGGGCGTCACCGCCGGAGGCCAGGTCCCGCAGCGCGGGCAGAAGTTCGTCGAGCAGTGCCATGGCTTTGTCTCCTGTCAGCCGATGTTCTTCGGCAATAGCGCGGCCGCGTCCTGCGCGGTCATCGGCCAGTCCGGGAAGTCTCGCCGGCCGGGTTCATCCGCTGGTGTGTCACCGGCGGGCGGGTCAGGCTGGCTCACTGGCCGTCTCCGAAGGTGTGCGACGGCACCGTGATCAGATGCTTCGGGCCGCGGCGGCGGAGGCTGGTCATCAGCCTCGGGCGGGTCAGCCAGAGCCAGGCAACGCTGGCTTTCCAGCGCCAGTTGCTGCCGTCAGGCCCGAATTCGGCGCCGTTCACAGCCGCTGGGTTCCGGCTGGTGCGTGGCCGGCGCGCGGACACGGGGTGAAGTTCGACGCCCACCCGTGCCTGGTGCACACGAACCGGGGTGCTGCACCAGTCCGGTACTCCAGATCGTCCAGCATCCGGGGATCATCACCGGCGGCGTAGGCGACCAGGTCGTCACGCAAAGCGGTCAGATGCTTGATCATAAGGTCGATCGCGCCGGTGAGATGGTCTGCCTCGAGCCTGATCGGGATGCTGACCATCGGGCTGCCAGCCATCAGGACTGGTCCGGCACTGGTGAACAGCCGAACTGGTGACCGGCTGGCCGCTGGCACCATTGCGGCGTTTCGTCGTCCGAGCTCATGGGCAGCCGGCGCCGGCAACGTCGCACAGAATCACGCAGTTCTGTGGCAAGTTGCGCTGTCATGCGCCTGATAGTACCGGCTGGCGGTGACGTTCGCTGGTTACTGCATCTGGTTGTCATCCGGCCGGTGGTGATGATCCGGATACTGGGCGGCGTGAAGCTCGTCCCACGGGCCCTGGTCGCTGGACGCCCGCCCGATGTACGCCAGCGGTGCTTGCCCCTGGTCCAGGTACGCCAGCGTCCGGTGATGCCCGTCGACGATCACGTCTTTCGGCTGGCCGGGGGTCCGGACATACACCGCCGGCTTGAGCTCGCGGCCGTTGCGCTGGCGTCGCTTCAGCTTTTTGACGAACTTGGGCAAACGTCCGTCATGGCTGGCGGCCCACTCGTCTGCATGCTGGACGTCGATATGGTCAGCCGGGACTCGCACCGGTCCTTCCCATTCCAGGTCACGCACCCAGCCGATCGACCGGGCAGGGAAGTTTTGCGCCAGCTGGTCATAAACAGCCTGGCTGGCGTCAGCGAGCGCCGGATGTGCTTCGGTGAGGACCGGCAGCGCTTTCAGCGCCGCGGCCAGCCGGATCCGGTACGCCGTCGCGTACCGGCGGGCTGTCTCGCGGGCATCCGGATCCTGGTCGTCGTCCTGGTCGTCCGGGGCGGGCGGGCTGGCTGGCGGCTGGGTACCTGGCTGGAGCGCCGCAAGCTGCTGGCCAGCCGGCTGTTTCGACGCGACCATCGCCGCGGACATGGCTCGCATGTCTGACCAGAGCACCAGGTTCTGCCGGTCGACCAGGACTGCGTCGTCGCCGCCTTCGACCGGCGGTTCGCCGATTTCAGCGGAGTACCGGTTCCGGGTCCATGACCCGTTCCGGAGCCGCATGTCCCGGATCTGCTCGATCACCTGAGAGTCCCGGTAGTCGGTGTCGACGAACTCGAGGTGCCAGTCGTCGATGCCGAACGCCTGCTGGGTCAGCGCATAGTTGAACGCTTCTTCAACCAGCTCGGCGATCGGGTCGCAGGTGTCGATCCGGTACGACTTGTCTTGCGCTTCCCCGGTGCCGCCGCCCAGGTTGCCGGATTCGATCACTGTCGCTTTCGACGGCGGGACGCCGAAGGTGGCGAAGATCTCGTCCCGGCACTGGTTCTTGAACTGGAGGACGTCCGCGATCCGGCCTTGCTGGAGTTCGGTGAGCCGGACACCGCCTTTGGTGATCACCGGGGTTCCGATGTTCCGGGCGCCCAGGTTCTGGGTGTAGTACTGGTCGCGCCACAGGCGCATCTCTTTCTCTTGCGCCCCGCCGGGGAAGTCGGCGTGGAACGACGGGGGCAGGCCTTTGCGGAAGCCTTCTTTCCCGTCTGCAGCAGCGAACAGCCAGGCGGTCACCGGCAGCAAGGCGGCTTGCATCGGGGACACGCCCTGGACGCCGGGGCGGGCTGCGTCCAGCGAGATATGGATGATCTCGCGCGGGTCAAAGCTGGCGCGCTGGCCGAAGTCGGTGATCTGGACGTATTTGGTGATCGCGCCGTGTTCGTCAGCGACCGGGTACGTCGTCGGGCTGTCCTGGTTGTACAACGCGACCGGCAGGTTCCCCCACCAGACGATCTCGATGTAGGCGTCGGCGAAGACTTGCAAGTCGGCGATGATGTTCCGGCACAGCTGGCGGATGTTCTGCTGCGGGTTGACGAACGCCAGCAGCCGTTCCAGCGCCAGCACGTTGTCTGGCTTGTCCGGGGCTTTCGGGTTCGCGTTGTCGGTGTCGCCGTCCCATTGGGTGACCAGCCCGCCGCTGGTGACTGTGCGGGCGATCGCCTGAACGCACGACCAGGCCCACGGGCAGGCGACGTATCCCTCGTACAGCTGTTGCATGAGGGATTTACGGTCGGTCTGGGTGCTGGCGCCGGTGGCCTGGTTGTATTCATCCAGCCCGCCCGGGGGGATGCCCCAGACGAACCCTGCGCGCTCGGGAGACGGTGTCACCCGGTTCTGGGCGCCTTGGGCGCGGGTGTACTGGGGCGCGGCTTCGGTGATCACCGGCGGGGCGTGGTGCCGTCCTTTCGGCCGCGGCGCAGGCAGGTAATCACGGAGAGGCACGGCCGACCTCCCAGGTGATCATCGTCGGCCGGGCTGGCCGCAGAACCAGCAGCACGGGTTGTCGTCAGGGCAGGCCATCCAGGTGACCATGTCGTGGTCGTTCTCGCACCAGAACACCAGCCGCAGTTTGCGGCGAGGGACGCCGTAGGAGACGGCGGCCTGCCGGCGCCAGGTGTTCATCACCGTCAGCCGGTCCGTCTCGGTCCGTCCCGCCCATGATCTGTTACTGGCTGGTTCGGGTGCGACCTGCGGCGGCGAGGGAAGATGTCCGGACATGTCCGGGTCACATCCAGGGAGCTTTCTGGGTCGCGCCGGCGCGAGGCCCGTCGCTGTCGGCAGCAGCCTGGCTGGATGACCCGAACAGGATGTCCGCCGGATCGGGCCGGACAGCGAACGACCCGGCCGGCTGGAGCACTTCCACCCCGTCGGCTTCCAGCGGCTTGGGGGCGTCGGCCAGGATGACGAACTGGGGTCCGGTTCCCAGGTTGATCAGCAGGTACCGGAGAGCGTCACACGCGTGATCTGGCGCGTTCGGGTCGGTGTCTTCCGGGTTGCCGGTGGTGGCGTACGGGATGTTCGTAAGCTCGGACAGCAGGTTCTCGCAGGTCCGGAAGAAATGGATCATCGGGCAGGTGTCCCGGCCTTCGGCCCGGTGCAGCTGGCACGCTGGCCCTTCCCGCATGTAGCTGTGGATCCGTTGCCAGCCCGCGATCCGGCTGCCTGCGGACGAGCCGGCTTGCGTCAGCGGGACCGCTTCCTCCGCGTAGACCTCTGAGATCGGTTTCGCGTCGCCGCGGGTGGCCCACATCGCGTCGTCGGCGTACCGGACGCTGACGTGCTCTCCGTCAGCTTCCGCCGCCAGGATGCTGCGCGCCTGGTCGGCTTCACCGACGTGGGTCCGGTAAATCTCCCGGTAGATCCAGACCCGGCCGTCTTCGTCCAGCGCGCCCCACAGGACAGCCCACGGGGCGGCGAATCCCCAGTCGATGCCGTTGTACCGGCGCCAGGACAACGGCAGCTGGACCGGGTCGACGGTGTGCAGATCTCGCCGGAACTCTTTGAAGACCATGCCGGCGAACTGGTCCCAGTCTCCGTCGCGCATCGCCGCCCGGCGGGCCGGGTCCGGGATCGCGTCGAGGCGTTGCTGGTAACCCGGGTCCAGGTGCGGGTTGTCAGTCGCTTTCGCGTGGATGAACCGGATCGTCAGCCCGTTTTCGTCGGTGACGATCCGCTGGCCATGGCGGGTGGCGTCGATATAGCGGGCTTTGACCTGGCCGTGGCCGGGGCCGCCCGGGTTGCTGGTGCACCGGACCCCGATGATCGGCTGGTCACCGGAGGCGCGGAGGCGTTCGAAACGGAGGATGTCGACGACGCCGGGGACCATCAGCGTGAGCTCGTCGACCAGCAGCAGCTGGTACTCGCCGCCTTGTCTCCTGGAGGCGTGGGCGAGGGTTTCCATGTACCGGAACCGGAACAAGCTGCCGTTGGTGAAGCTGAGCTCGCGGGTGGTGCCGTTCCATCGTGCGCCGACCGGCTCGCCCATGTGGAACTTGCGGAGCGCCGGGAAGATGGATTCCTCGAGCTCGTCGTACGTGCGGCGCACCAGCAGGCACCGCAGGCCCGGGTAGCGGGCGCACGCTCTGAGGCCTTCGGCGACCAGCGCCGCCGACTTGCCGCCGCCGGCCGCGCCGCCGTACAAGATGTCGAACTCGCGGGCTGCATGGAACTCGGCTTGCTTCGGCGACGGGCTGTAGCCGATCAGGTCGAACACGTCCAGTTCAGCGAGCCGGATCTTCTCCAGCGCCTCCCACTGGTCCTGAAGCTCTTTCAGCCGGCGAAGCCGGTCTTCCGGCGCTTCAACCAGCAGCTTCGGCGGCAGCCCGCTCGCGCTGGGCAATCTGGGCCTCCAGCTGCATGATCGCGTCTTCGACCTGGTCGCGGGTGATCACTTCCACCTTCGTGCGGACTGGCGCGTCCAGCCCCAGCAGCCTCCGGCGGCTTTCGCTGATGGACTGGAGGCGGGCTACAGCCCGTTCGACCGGCGCCCAGTCTTGCAACGGCAACCCGGTATCGTCGTCGGTCACCAGCTTGCCGGCGTCTTTCCCGCTCTGGATCACCACCACATGCCTGGCGGCCAGCATCCGGTACATGTGGCGGGCGAGCTCGTCCAGCCGGTCAAGCTCCAGCTGCCGGACCGCGTCGCTTGCTTCGCGGACGCTGTCTTCGAGCGCGCGCTGGACTGCGGCGTACGCTCCCGACACTGACGAGTAGCCGAGGTTGGCGGCGATCTGGTGGTAGGTCAGGTTACGGCGGCGGGCTTCCAGCGCGCGGAGGTCTTTCTCGCGCTGTTCCAGCCCGCGTTTGCGACCCTGAGCCATCGGACCTCCAGGTGGTTTGCGATGGGCTGATGGGGTTCGTCGAAAAAGCTGGTCAGGAGTGCTTCCGGATCCAGAACGGGCCGTCGCGTCGCCAGCCGCGGTGTCGCATGCGCCAGTTCTCGATCGGGCGGCGGGCCCGGCGGGTGATCTGTTCGCGTAGCGGCCAGAGCTGGCGGCCGCCTTTGTCGCCGTACAGGATCTTGCTGGCGGTTGTTTCGGCGGGCCAGGCCGGGTTGCTTGCGGCTGTGGTGGGCTTGTTGCCGCCCCAGCGGCGGTGATCATTCGAGGCGCCGGGCGGGCGGGTTGCGTCGGCTGGGCATGGCAGCACGTCCCACGCCGGGTACGGGCGGCATTCGTCTTGATGGCCGGCGGGTTGCTGGCAGCGGATTTTGTCGCTGCCGTAGCCGGGGAAGGTGTTGCGCATCCGGCGGCCGCATTTCGGCAAGCCGGCGCGCGGCGGGTGGCCGGTGAACGCGATCCCCCATGCTTGCCGTAGCTGCTGCCATCCGGGGTGGCGGTCGCAGAACTCGCATTCGCCGGGGGCGTGGAGGATGCGCTGGTCACAGTGCGGGAACTGGGTGATCTCGCCGGCCACGCCACCTCCGGAAAGTTCGGCAATACGTGTTGCGTAGGTTGGGAGGCTTGCCGTAGAGTCGTCTACATCACAACGACATGAACTTCAGGAGGATCCGATGGCTGCACTCACCCAGACCCCTCTGTCCGAGGTCCAGGCCGCCGCCGCGCTGGCCGAGCTCGACAAGATGGCGTTCGACATGTACGTCGACACTGGCCGGAGCTACGCCGAGACCGCCCGCCAGATGGGCGTCGCCGTCAGCACCATCCGTGACCGGGTCCGGCGTCACTCGCTCCGGTCTGCCGCCGAGAACGCGGCCGAGCGGGCAGCGTGCGCCGCTGCGGCCGCCGCGCTCGAGGACGGGCGCGACCCCGGGCAGGCTGCGGCCGACGCAGCGAACGACGCGATCGAAGCCTCAGCCGGGCCGGGCAAAGTCAGCGAGTGCGTCAGGTGCGGGTTCGTCTTCCCGCGCCCCCAGAGCCGTCAGGTGTGCAAGTCCGAGGCGGCGTGCGAGAAGCGTCAGGCCGCGAACCAGCAGGCCGCCTGAACCTGTCTCCGCGCGAAGCCCCGGGTCGATCGGGCCCCGGTCATGCTCGTACTTGGCTTCCATCTCAAGGTCACGGGCCATCGCCAGCGACTGCTGGGCGGTAGCCAGCTGGCCGTACAGCTGGAACAGGGTCTGCTGGACCCACGCCGGGGAAACGCTCACCGGAGATCCCGCCTGCGGCAGCCGGGGGTGGCGTGCACTTCGGCGACTTCAGCGACGTCGAACAGCCACCTGCCCTGGTCGTCCAGGCCGCGTTCGCGCAGGAACCCGCGCCGGCGCCATTCATAGATCGTCCGGGTCCGGATACCGAGCATCTGGCCGAGCTCGGGAGCGGTCAGCAACGGCACGCTGGCGATGGTGAAGTACCGGGCGGCGACCTGATCCGGAGAAACAGAAAGCCCTGGCTCTGGCCAGGGCATACGTGTCTCGCTGGCGCCACTGTACACAGGCGCCGGCGGTGCGGTCAACACCGGGTTCACGCTGACTCCCGCTCGAGGTCTTCGCGGGTCAGCCGGCGGGCGCACGGCTCGTAAACGCATGAGATATACGGTTCGCCGACTTTCTCCCACAGGGTGTATCTCTTGCAGCTGGGGCACGGTTGCCTGACGAAGCGGGAGAACGACGCGGCGTGCGATTTCCGGCGCATGACCCGGTGCCAGCGGAAGGTTTCCAGCCCGAACCGTTCCCCGTAGTCCGCGTCGGCGACGATGGCGTCAAGGCGCAGCCCGAGCCAGGCGACCATCGTGGTGATCGGGGTGGCCAGCACACCTCGTTTCGGCGGCGACGGCCAGCCGCGGGCATGCCGCCAGTCTCGTTCCCAGCCGGCGAGCCAGCGTTCTAGCTCGTCCAGGTCGTCACCGGCGGGTGACGGTGACTGGATAGCCGGTGTGCCGTCTACTTTCCCCGGGTTACGCGGCGTGTCAGACGCGGGCCGGATCCCGGGCGGGAGCGCGGCCAGCAACGCGGCTAGCTCGTCGAGTTCGGCCAGCTGGATCCGGATGACCGACGCGCACCGGCCGCACCAGACCGGCCGGCCTTCGAACGCGCGCAGCCGCGGCGGGTGGGGCGGGTCCGGCACGGGCGCACCGTCGGGCAAGCTGGCGAGAGTGGCGTCGTACCGGCGGACTGCGTCGTCGTAGATCGCTTTCAGTTTGCGGTACTCGGCGTTGCAGGTGCCCGGGCAGTTCACTGTCCAGGGGCTCCCGGCAGTCCCGGGACGTTGCCCATCGCTATCGCTGCCGCCGCGGACAGGCTGATGCCGGGCATCGCGATAAGTGGCGGTCGCTGGTTCAGCACTGCGGCGAGCGGGGTTACGCCGTCAGGCGGGGGTGCGCCCGGGATATGGAACGGGCAGCACCAGGACCCTGAGGCGAACGTCACCCCGTCGAGGATTTGCGGCATCCGGTCGCCGTCCCACGGTTTAGACGGATGCGGTCGCAAAGGCTCGGGAAGGTACGCGGCCAGGTCCAGGCTGCCGACGCGGGGGTCGGCGCGTTCCGCGATCCCGTTCTCGGTTATAGCGGTCGCCAGGGCGGCGTCCAGCTCGGTGTCGTATCTGGCTTCCCAGAGGAGTCGTTGCAGCAGGCATTGAGCGCACATCGGCTGCTTGAGTTTGGTTTGCGCGAGGACGCTGGCAAGCATCTGGGGCTGCTGGGCGATCCAGGAGCCCAGGAATTCGGCTAGCTTGCGGGCGAACAAGTCTGCGATGACAAGCGCGGGGGCTGGGCGCAGACCGTCAGGGACATCGCCGGCGGCAGGGCTGGATCCGTTGGACGCAGAGTCGGCCATGGCGCAATTGATACCAGACAAGCGCAGGTTTCTGCGCCTTTCTGCCGGTCACGATCTGGTCGCGGCGTCCAGATTCAGTCCGGCCACCAGGCTTCGTACCAGTCTTCGTCCTGATGGTACGGCCCGATCTGGTAGATCACTCGCTGGTTCTCGCCGCAGATCACCAGCCGGTCGCTGGTGAGCTCGGCGCCGGGTGCCAGCTCGCGGGCGAGGCCCATCCGGACGATCTGGCCGCTGATCCGGATGCGCGGGTCAGCCCGGTCGATCCGCCAGCGCAGCCCGCCGGCCAGGCTGGTGAACTGAAACTCGCCGAAGTCGTCCGTCATCCTGTGGACCGGAGCGGGCGGGGCATCTGGCTCCGGACCCGGCTGACGGTCCGCTCGGACAACCCGGTCTGGGCGGCCACATCCGCCAGCGGCATCGTCCAGTCGTCGGTCATGAGACGCTTCGCCTTTTCGCGCGCGGCGGCGGTCTCCTGGCGAGGCTTCTGGCGAGCGTTCTGGCGGCTGGTTTGGCGAGGCTTCTGGCGGGCCTTTGGCGTCTGTTCTGGCGAGGCTTCTGGCGGGGCGGTGAGAACCGCCACAGCCGCCAGCGCGTCGTCCATGTGGACACCCGCGTCCAGCATCCAGACCAGCGACCCGGGCGCTAGCGCGCGCCAGTCCCGCGTCTTGTAATAGTCGGCTAGCGCCTCGATCGCGCGCAGCCGGGCGAGCTCCATCGTGACTGCCTTGCTGTAGACGGTGATGTTCCACAGCTTCATCCGCTTCCACATCGCGAACGTCTGCCGTGGTGCCAGCAGCCAGCGGGCACCCGGGATCCGGTCGCTGGCGATCTCCCGCCGCCGCTTGAGCAACACTGCCCGGACAGCTTCAGTGATGACGACGATCAGCGCCGGGGCGGCCATCCGCAGGAACATGCCTACCGGGTTCGGCCAGCCCGCCAGAGCGTTGGCGGCGATCGTCGCGAACGCGAACAGGCGGGCGATCCACCGCAGCCACCACAGCGGGTATCCGGCCCATGTGAGCGCCAGGTCCAGGGCGACGGTGCCGATCAGGCCGCCGTCCAGCCCGACCGGCATCAGCCGCGGCAACGGCACACCGCGGGCGAGCGCCAGATGCCACAGGTTGTCGTACGACGCGGCCGCCCCGTAGGCAACCAGGATCACTGCGACGACGGCGATCAGGAGCGCGAGGACAGCTTTCTGTTCCGGTTCGAACGAACGCGGGCGGACGGCGTGCGCGGGGGTGTTGTCTGCCATGTCAGCCATGGTCGCGCCTTTCCCGGGGGTAGCGGAGGACATCTGGTCAGTGTGTTGTCACAGCCAGGTAACCGAGCAACCCGATCGCTCCCAGCAGGCTGGGGAACACGACCCAGGTTTCGCGCCAGGTGCCGGTGGTGAAATCCAGCGGGCCGGGCAGCAGCCGGTAATGCTTGAGCGTCACCGGCCAGGCCAGCGGGCAGCCTTCGGTGGTCAGCATGTCTCCGGTGATGTGCGTCAGGCAGCCCAGGCCGCACGCCAGCGGCACCAGCTCGAGGTTCCAGCCGGTTACCGCGATCGCCGCGGCGGCGGGCAGCGCGAGCAGGTCAGCCAGGTTCCGGTGGACATGCAGCGCGCGCAGGCCTGCGGCCAGCGCGATCGCCAGGACCAGGCCGAGGCCGATCCGGCCGCCCGGGTCATGCCGGTAATAGCACGCTATCTGGGCGTCCAGGGTGAACACCGCGACGCCGAGCAGGCTGTGGGTGGCGTGCCGGTGCCCGCCCGACAGTTTTTCGATCAGCAAGGCGAACGCTTCGGACAGGAAACCGAGCGACCGGGCGGCGCACGAATGGAGGGTGTCCATGTCCGGGACGGTGGCGAACGCGCCGGTTCCGGCAGCCAGCGCCAGCAGCGGGCCGGTGTGCAGATGCAGCCCGAGCCCGGCGACGGCCAGCCCGGCGGCTAGCCCGGACAGGGCGTGTTCACGACCGAGCATGATCCCTCACCTTCTGTTCTGCTGGTGTCTATCGGTGTCTACGGGCGGCTTTGCCCTGGGCTGGTGTCTATCGGCTGGTTTGATCCGGTCCCCTGGTGTCCAGCGGGGTGTCCAGCTGGACAGCGCTGGTGTCCAGCTGGATGTCCACTCGCGCGCGCGCGCGTAGGCGCCTGCTGCGGGATGCGACAGGCACCGTCCGGCCTCCTGGACACCTCAGGCTGTCGCCCCGGTCAGCGACCTGGCCCGCCGGTCCCGGATGGCCTCGATAGCAGCCCAGACGTCAGCACCCGGCACTGCCCGGTACTGGCCCTTGCCAGAGTTGATCACAACCTCGTCTGTGACCAGATCAGGCAGCATCGCCATGATCCACGCCCGCGACATCCCCGACTTGCTCACAAGATCCTTCGGGGTGATGTGCGGGTCGGCGTCGGTCAGCAAGCGAGCGAACATGGCCATCTTGCGCAGCGTCTCGGTTTCGAGCTCGATCTCGGACGGGATCCGCGCCAGCTGCCCCGGGTTGATATCCGGGGTGCCGGCGATGTCAGCTTCGATCCGGGCGGCGATCGCCGCGGCGTCGGCGGCCAGCCCGGCTGCAGCCGGCGACGGTGCCGGGGCTGCGACCGGGGGAGAGGCCGGGCCCGGGACGGCCAGCCCGTCGCACTGCGGGGCGTCTTTCCAGAACTTGGCCGGCAACCGCCTCCACCGGTCGTCGTAGACCTGCTGCCAGGTCGGCGCACCCGGCTGGTCGCTGATCGGCCGGTCACCGCAATACAGCCGCAGCGGCGGCCGGCTGGCCCGCAGCTTGCCGTTCGCCGCGGCGATCATCCGGACAAGAGCGTGCGGCATGTGCGGGCCTTTGGCGTCTTCGACAGACGCCCGAGCGCCGAGCTGGTAATAGAACGAGCCGGGGACGTCCAGGCGGGACGCGTCCAGCTTCGCCCAGTCTTCCAGCGCGAACTGGCCGTCGCGGCTGGAGGCGACATGGAAGCAGACCCGGCCGTCCAGGTTCGCGCGGGTCTGGGCGAACCGGACCGACTCGTCCAGCGACCCGTACTGTGTCGCCACCACCCCGTAGACCGCCAGGCCGTTGCCGAGGGATACCACCCGCGACAGCTGGACCGCGCATTCGGTGTCACCGACCGGCAGCGACGTCACCTCATGCGTCTCGTCGATGATCACGAACAGGGCCGGGACTTCCGGGGTCGGCTCCAGCTGCTCGGTTTCGGATTCGGCGTCTTCAGCGCGGGCCTGGATCTCGGCCAGCGCGCAGCCGAGCAGCAGGCGGGCTTCGTCGATCGTCACCGCGGCCCAGTCCAGGGCGGGCAGCCAGGGGCGGGTCGCCCGGCCGCCTTTCATGTCGATCAGCCAGGGCAGCGCGTCGTCGCACTGGCTGACGGTAGCCAGGAACGCTGACAGCCAGTTCGACTTGCCCCAGCGGGTCATCCCGAGGACGAACCAGTTACGCAGCAGCAACGTCTTGACCCAGTTACCGGCGCCGTGTTTCCCGATCGGCGCCGGCTGGGTGATCGTCGACGGGGCTTGCTTCGGATCCCATTCGACGTCGTCGCGGAGCGGGTTCTCGCGGCGCAGCTGGATCAGCGCCTGAGACGGGTTGCGCGGGTCGACCTGGCCGCGGACCATCCCGTGCCGGACATAGCCCTGAAGCGCGGATTCGATCCGCGGCAGCCAGTCTTTGACCACCTCAGCATGGTGGACGCCGGGGACCAGCTGGATCCGGAGCTCTTCGACGTCCCGGCGCGGGTCAAGGTCGATCACACCAGAGCCCTGGCCGTTCCACAGATGCGAGTTGGCCTGCCACCAGCTGTTCCAGGACCGGACCAGGCGGGCCGAGCTCGAGTACAAGCGCACCCGCTTGTGCCACCACCACGGCACTCCCCAGAGGGCGGCGAGGACGACGGCGGCGATCCAGGTCCACCGGCTGAAGCCGCGGTAGGCGGCGAACGTCAGCCAGCCGCCGGCGGCGGCGACGGACGCGATCGCGTAGAAGCGTTCCGCCGGGCGGTCCCATTTGTGGGGGGCGAAGAACCAGACGCAGGCCAGGACGACACCGGAGGCGATCAGCGTTTCGGCCCGCCAGCGGCTGGTGTGCAGCGCTAGCCCGGCAGCCGGGAAGACGGCCGGGACAAGCAGGAGCGGCACGGTCAGATGCCGGTGACGTCGCATCCACAGCGGCACGAGCCAGGTGAACCTGGGCTTGCCGGGCAAGCTCTGGGGCGGGTGCGGGGGGGCGGCGGTCTTACTCACTGTTCACCTGGTCGTGGTGAGGCGACTTGACGGTAGAGGTCGCGACGTCGCCCATCGGCGTGTTCGCGAGGGTGGCGAGCGCGGTGTCGGATTCGCCGAGCTTGGAGCCGCATCCCTTGAGATGCGCGGCAGCCTGGGCGATCGGCTCCCACACGGCCGCCGGATATCCCTGGTCGGGTTCGGCCAGCCGGGACGAGAACTGGTGGAGCAGGTTCGCGAAGTAGTCGACTGCTTCGGCGAGGGTGTGCACACCGCGGCGCTTGGACTGCATCCCGCCGGCGAGGGAGGATCCGACGAGCTGGTTGGCGGCGGTGAACAGGTCTCCGGATGCTCCGGAGACAGGGGGGGCGCTGACGGGCTGGGTCATCGGAGTAGGAGCCTTTCCGTTAGTCGACGGCGGGTGCGAAGGCGAGTGGGTAGCCGGCGCGGGATGCGCGGCCGGGGCGGCAGGCTTGGCCGCGGGCGGTGGCATGGCCCCGCCCAGCGTGCTGGATGGTCCTGGTGGCGCGATCGGCTGCTGTGGCTGACTGCCCGAGGCTGGCGGCTTGCGGCGAGCGCCGATCCATTCAGTGACGCGCTGCCGGACTGGCCGCACGCTGCCCGGGTTCGCCGCCCGGCGGGCCCGGTGTTTCTCCAGCCAGTTCAAAGCGAACGCTTCATGCCAGATCTCGCTGATCCGCCGCTGGCCGACTTGAGCAGCTTGCTTGCTTCTGGTTCCGGCGGCACCCCGGGCGGCGCGGCCGCGTTGCTGGACCTGGCCGGCGACTCGCTTCGCGCCGGGGGTGCTGCTGGCGCTGCTGGCGACGTGCCGGACCATGCGGGTCGTCATAGCGCCAGCGCCGTACACCGCCAGCCCCAGGATCGCGAGAGCGAGGAAGATGTGCATCGGTGATGGTCCTTTCAGCCTGCGACCCAGGCCATGATCTGGGCGGCGATCTGCTGGCCTGGTGCGGTGGTGTCCAGGTAGAACTGATGGATGAACCCGCCGGCGACGAGCGACAGCAGCAGCGGGATGCACGCGGCGGTGATCGCCACGTCTGTGCTGGGCGCCCAGATCAGTTCGGCGACCAGGCCGACGAGCATGACCAGCGCGAAGATGATGATGCCGACGTTGATCAGTCCGGCGTACTGGCCGCCGATCAGGTCGACGGCGTCGGCGATCAGGCCGGAGACGACCGAGCCGAGGCCGGCGGCGACGATCACCGACCCGCCGCAGTACATGATCACGATGATCAGGCGGGCGATCCACGGGTGCAGCCCGGACGGCAGGTGGGTGTAGTGCATCGAGACCACCATCGCGACAGCGATAGCGACGATGCCGGCGGCGGATGCGGCCAGGGCGGCGAGGATGTTCACGGGGTGTCCTCCTCTTTCGGGAAGCGTTCGACCCGGACGGTCTGGACGGCGTCGCCGGACAGGACGTAGGCGGTGTCGGCGTCGAACCTGGGGGCGATCGCCGGGACGTCAGCAGCGGCAGCCTGCTGGCTTATCGCGGTCCGGGTCTGGACGGCGATCTCGCGGGCCTGAGTTTGCGCGGCCAGCGCTTCCTGCTCGCGCTGGCGGTGATAGTTCCAGAACACTCGCCGCAGCAGGTGAGCCAGGATCAGGAGCCCGGCGACAGCAACGCACGCGGTTACGATCAGGGCGAAGCGCAGCACGCCGTCGAGAAGATGCCCGGCGCGGGCGGCTCCGCCGGCGGCGGCCATCGCGACGACCAGCAAGACGACCAGCGCGACGGTGCTGCCGCTGGGCCCGCTGCCGTATTCGACGGTCACCCGCGCCGGCTGGTTGTGAACGATCTTGGTTGGCACAGTCAGGTTCCCTTTCAGGCTCGCTGGCGCTTGAGCCGGCGTCGTTCCCGTTCGGACAGGCCGCCCCAGATCCCGAACCGCTCGTCGCGCTCCAGCGCGTACTCGAGGCATTCGGCTCGGACCTCGCACGACCGGCAGACCATCTTGGCTTCCCGCGTCGACCCGCCTTTCTCGGGGAAGAACGCTTCCGGGTCGGTTTCGGCGCACAAGCCGTCGTCCATCCAGGCCAGGTCTCCGGCGGCAGTGTCAGAGAAGATCCCGAAGATCCTGGCGAGCGTTTCCGGGGCGGCCGGCCCGGGGTGGCGCGCTGGCCGGGCACCTTCATGCGGCGGCGGCAAGGTCATCCCCTCGCGGATCATCCGGCGTTCGGCTGGCGACCAGGTCCAGCCGTGAGCGATGCCGGCGTCGCGGATCTCCTGGGCGGTACGGCCGAGGGCTACGGCGATGCTGCGGACCTGGACGCCTTCGCGCATCAAGCCCAGCGCCCGGGTGACATCCGGCTCGGGCAAGTCAGGGACACGGGTGAGAGCTGGCCTGGCGGGCACGGCCCATTCGGCGGCAGCGGTCACCGGGACGTCTCCTGCATCTGGCTCCAGCCCCAGAAGCCGTGGAAGATCGTGATGTGCGGGAGACCGTTCATCCTTGACCACCTTGTACGTACCATGCATGCTTGTACGTACACGGTAACCGCGATCGGCGGAGGTGGCAAGATACTTGTACGGACTTTCCCCGTGACCGGAGGCGGAGGTGCCGGCGTGACCGAACGGTCCAAGCGCCGTGAGGTCTACGACGACCTGCGTGACCGCATCGACGCTGGCGACCTGGCCCCCGATGACTCGTTCCCGTCCGAGCAGGATCTGATGAGCCGGTACGGGTACTCGCGGGACACTATCCGGAAAGCGCTCGGCGACCTGGAACACGACGGGCTGATCACCACACCCGGGCAAGGCCGGCCACGGCGCGTCCGGAAACACGAACCGCTGACGGTCCCGTTCGCCCAGTCCGAAACGCGAGCCCGCGCGGACCAGCGCCGCAGCGCAGGCCGGGACGCCTGGATGACAGACGTCCGGGACCTGGGCCGCGAACCAGGCCAGCAGGCGATCATGGTCCGGATCGACGACGCTGACGCGGAAGTCGCCCGCCGGCTCGGGATCAAGCAAGGCGACGCGGTGCTGGTCCGGCATCATCTGCGGACTGTAGACGGCGACCCGCACAACCTGTCGGATACGTTCTACCCGATGGACGTCGCCGGCCAGATCCCGCAGATCATGCACCCGGCTGACGTGCCCCAGGGCGTGATCTTGCTGATGCGCGAGCACGGGCTGGAGCAAGACGTCTTCGTTTACGAATTCGAGGCACGGATGCCGACCCGCGGCGAAGCCGAGCAGCTGCGGATCCCGCAAGGCGTTCCGGTGATCGTCCAGTACACCACCGGCCGGACCGGCGACGGGCGGCCGCTCAAGCTGACGGTAACGATCTGGCCTGCTGACCGGGCCCGGCTGATTGCGGAGCTACCAGGATGAGATATGTCATGTACCCGGCTACTTCCGGGCGCCGGTTCGACGTCCAGCGGCTGTTGCGAGAACGCGCCAGCTGGCTGCGGGAACGCGGATCCAGCCAGTGGGACGGTGACCTGGTTTCGCACGCCCGGGTCGCGTCGATCGTCGCACAGGGCTGGACCTGGCTGACGATGCGCGAAGACGACAACCGGATCGCCGGGACGATCACCTTGTCGCCGCAGGGCGACCCGGGCTTCTGGACCCGCGAAGAGCTGGCCGAGCCGGCGATGTACGTCTCCAAGATGGCGACATCCCTGGCCTGGGGCCGGGGACTCGGCGGGCCGATGCTGCGGTGGGCGGCAGACCAGGCGCACCAGGCCGGGATTCCCTGGCTGCGGCTGGATGTGTACCGGCTGGATGACGCCGCCCCGCTGCGGGCCTGGTACCAGCGCCAGGGCGCCGAGCTCGTCCGGGTCGCTGAAGTCCCCGGGAAACGATCCGGCGCGCTGTTCCGGCTCCCGGCCGGGCCGGATCCGGAGGCGCGGGAGATGTTCTCGGCGCCGGTGCCGGTATGGATGACCCGGGAGAAGCCGGTGCTCGAGGAAGGAGCCCGGGTGTTCGCCGAGAACTACGGGCAAGGCCGGGTCACCGGCCGGGGCGACGACGGCCGGTGGATAGTGCAATTCGACAACGGCGCTGTCGAACGTTTCCAGGGTCCGGGGCTGCTGGTTCTGTACGACATGGACATGAACGCCTGAGTTCTCAGGCGATATCCGGCGGCGGGCTGACCGGGTGAAGGCCGGCGTACCTTTCGTCGGCGGGCGACACAGCGGGCTGCCTTGACTGCCGTTGCTGCTGGACAGCCAGGCAGATCGCGTCCAGGTCGACTGGTTCACCAGCCGGGACAGACACCGTCACCGGCTGGCCGTCGAGGATGATTCTGATCACCTGGCAGCCGTTCGGGCCGTCGTCGCTGGCGATGCTGCGGAAGAACCGTTCGATCATCGCCATGCGGTTTTCCAGCTGGGTGACCCGGGCTGGCAAGTCGTCGGGTGTTCCGGTCACAGCACCGGGATGCTACAGCGGGTTACGCGCTGCGACATGATTTTCAGGCAGGCCGGCCAGCGCGAGTCCGGCGGCCGTCCGCGCTGGCGGCTGTGTCTTGCTGGCGGAAAAAGCCGATCGCGAACGCGACCATGCCGGCTTTGAGCTCCGGGTCAAGATCCATGTCAGCGACAGCATCCGAGACTTCTTGCAGGCGCGGGTCATCGTAACGCTGGCTGCGGGACACGGCGCTGGGGGCGAGCGGAACCGGGTCGCCGCCCTTGAGGATGGTGTCGACTGAGCCGCGTTCCCACAGCAAGCCGTCTTCGATGGCTCGCTTGGTCAGGTCCCGGATCTCCTGGCCGCCGCGGCGCACAGCCCGGAGAGTTTCGTAGGTGATGCCTGCGCTGGTGGCGACGTCGCGCCAGCGCATGCGCAACTCAAGGCGCCGGTCTTCCATCAGCGCATTGAGCCTGGCCCGTTGCCGGGTCTGCTCTGGCATGTTCCCTGCCCTTTGCCGTCTGCTGAACCCCGTTCCGGACGCAGGATAGCCGCATTCAGCGCAGGCCAGCAACAAAAAGCAACGAACGCTATCTGATAGCTGTTTTAATCTGTTGCTTTCTGTGCTATCCAGCGGTAGTTTGCTGTCGTGCCCGCAACTCAAGATCAACTAAAGGTCAGCGGCCGGGCGATCAAGGCTGCCCGGCTTCGCCGCGGTCTCACGCTGCGGCAGTTGTCGGCCTTGTGCGCTGAAGCCGAGGACGGCCGGCCAGTCACAGCTGGCCAGATTTCCCGCTATGAACGCGGCCGGATCCGGCCAGCGCCCGCCAGCTTGCTGGCGCTAGCGCAAGCGCTTGACGTCCAGACCGACGACCTGCTGGAAACCAGCACCGGATAACACAACGTCCCCGGCCGGGGTCAGGTCGGCCGGGGACGCCGGACGGGAGCGCAACTTCTCGTCCGGCACAGATTACAGGAAGGGAGCGCGCTCACCATGAGCACCACCACCAACGGCAGCAAGACCGCCGCCGCCGAGCAATCATCGCCGGCGCGGCCAGCGATGACCGCCGTCAAGCACGACACCCTGGCCGACGCCCTCGCGGCGTTCCAGATGGAACTGCCGGAAGTCCACAAGAACAAAGACGCGACGATCCCCGGCAAAGACGGCAAGCAAGGCTTCAGCTACAGCTACGCCGACCTGGCCGCCGTCCACCGCGCCGGGCTTCCGCTGCTGGGCCGGCACGGGCTGGCGTACATCGCCAAGCCGACGATGCGCAAAGGCCAGTTCGGTCTCCGGTACAAGCTCAAGCACGGCCCGTCCGGCGAAAGCGAACGCGGCTTCTTCCCCCTGTCGGGCGGTGATCTGCAGAAGCTGGGCGGGGCGATCACCTACGCCAAGCGGTACTGCTTCTGCGCGGTCACCGGGATCGTCGCCGAAGAGGACCTGGACGGTGCCGGGACCGAGCGCCAGGACCATTCTTCGCGCCGCCAGTCCCGCCGCGGCGAGTCGTTCGATCAAGCGGCCCCGGCGCCGGGGAACCGGCCGCGTCGCCAGCAGCAGTCATCGCAAGCTGAACGGCCCGCGCCGCAGCACAGGCCGCTGGATCCGGAAGACCCGTGGAGGCCGAAGATCGACGAGATCACCGGCCGTGACGACGCTACCGCAGTCTGGCGGGAGATCGGCCAGCAGCTGAAAGACGGCCAGATCGACGAGGCGCGGGCTGACGTGCTGTCGAACGCGATCACAGCGCGGGTGAACAGCCTGAAGGCGCAAGCGCAGACTGCGCAGGCTGAAACCGGCGACCCCGGCGCCGAGCCCCAGATGCCCGGGCCGGCCAGCGACAGCCAGCCTGCGGAACCGGTGGCCGGCCCGGGCGAGAACCCGGAATGGCTGAAGGAGTTCACCGCGAAGCTGTGGGACGCCCCGGACGAGGCCGCGGTCCGGAAGCTACAGCGCGAGATCGGTCAGGCGATCGCCAGCAAAGACATCACCCCGCAGACCGCCAACGCGCTGTTCGGTGACATCGCCAAGCGGCGGGAACAGCTGGCGGCCGCCGCCAAGCAGGCGAAGGCGCAGCAGTCATGAGCGGCCAGGACGAGACTGTCACGCCGCCGACTCCGGCAGTGTTGCAGCGGCACGCGCTGCGGGTCGCGATCAAGACCGGGCAGGCCGATCAGGCAGAACGGGCGAAAGAAGGCGCTCGCGCGGCTGCGCAGATCGTGTTCGCCGCGGCGCGGCGGAAGGCGGACAAGACTCTGGCTGTCATCTTGCCGGACGGGACTGAGATCGGGACGATCTCGATTCACAAGGGCACGACGACGTTCACGGTCGACGAGGACTCGCTTCTGGCGATCGCCGCCGGGAACGATTCCGGCGACCTGGAGGACTATCTGCTGCCCGGTGCTGACCGGGACTCGCGGCCCGGTTCCCGCATCTGGTCGGCACCCGGATCAAGCCCGGTGTGCGGGCCCAGTATCAGGCCGAGCTGGAGGAGAACGACGGGAAGGTCGCCAGCCGGCGCAGCGGGGAACGCGAGCAAGTCGCTGTGGTGACCCGCTACGAGCCGTCTGGCCGGTTTTCGTACCGGCCCGGGCCGAAGGCGTGGCTGTCGCTGGATGAGGCGATCCGGCGCGGCGAACTGACGGAGGACGGCGAGCTCGTCGACCCGCACGCGGACCTGGGATCGGTTCCGCCGGACCGGTTCACCGACGACGACGGAACATCGCCGGACCCCGATCACGACGACGCGCCGCACGACGACGCGGAAACATCAGCGAAACCTGTTGACGAGGTTTCGTGACCGACTGTAGGTTTGACTACATAACCTAGATAAACCTACAGGGAGACGATACCCGTGACCTTCACCCCCACCCCGGAACAGCAGGCGATCATCGACGCCTACCTGGCGCGCAAGAACCTGGTGATCGGCGCGTACGCCGGCACCGGCAAGACGTCGACACTCAGGCTGCTGGCCAGCGCCAACCCGCGCATCAAGGTGCTGTACATCGCCTACAACCGGTCCGCGAAAGACGACGCCGCCCGGTCGTTCCCGGTCAACGCCAGGTGCGTCACCAGCCACGGGCTGGCGTACCGGCCGATGATCGACATGGCCAAGCGGATCGGCGGCGGCCGGATGACCGGCCTCCAGCTGGCGAGAGTGCTGGGGATCCTCGGCCCGGCCCGCCTGACCGCCGACCGGGTCCTGGCCCCCGGCCAGCTGGCCTCGGTGGTCCGGCAGACGATCGCCAAGTTCTGCTACTCGGCTGACGAGAAGATCACCGGCTGGCATGTCCCGTCCGACATCAAGTCCCTGTCGGACCCGGCCGAGATCGCCGCGCTGCGGAAGATCGTCCCGCCGATCGCCCAGAAGGCGTGGGACAACGACATCACCCAGCCTGAAGCGATCTTGGGCAGCGGGAGCCCGCATCACCCGCACGGCCGGTTCCCGGTCACCCATGATCACTACCTGAAGGCGTACGCGCTGACCCACCCGCACCTGCCCGGCGACGTGATCATGCTGGACGAGGCGCAGGACTCGAACCCTTGCGTCGCCGCGATGGTGTGCGAGCAGGCCCGGTACGGCACCCAGCTGATCATGGTCGGTGACCAGAACCAGGCGATCTACGGCTGGCGCGGCGCGACCGACGCGATGCGCGACTTCAGCCAGCAGTCCGGGGTCACCGTCTTGTCGCTGACCCAGTCGTTCCGGTTCGGGCCGGCGATCGCCGAAGTCGGCAACCAGTGGCTGACGATCCTGGGCGTCACCAAGCCGCTCCGCGGCTGGGACAAGATCCAGGACCGGGTCGGTGAAGTCGCCCTCGGCCAGCCGGACGCGATCTTGTGCCGGACCAACGCGGAAGTGATCAAGCAGGCGATCGGCCTGCTGGACAAGGGCCTGAAAGTCGCGATGGCCGGCGGTGTCGGCGAACTGATCGCCCTCACCCGCGCCGCCGAGGACCTGAAGGCGGGCCGGCCGGTAGAACACCCGGAACTGATGGGGTTCACGACCTGGGGCCAGTTCCAGGACTACGTCGAGAACGACCCCGAAGGCCAGGACCTGAAGGTGTTCGCTGACCTGGTCGACTCGCACGGCACGGACGGGCTGCTGGCGATCCTGAACCGGGTCACCAGCGACGAGCGCAAAGCAGACGTCATCGTCTCGACCGCCCACAAGGCCAAGGGCCGGGAATGGCGGAACGTCGTCATCGCTGACGACTTCCGCGAGCCGAAGTCCCGCGACGGCAGCGAGCCGAAGATCCCGCGCACTGACGCGATGCTCGCCTACGTCGCGGTCACCCGCGCCCAGTACGTCCTGGACCCGGCCGGGCTGGCGTGGGTCGCCCGGTTCCTGGACGCTCTCGCCGGCGACCCGGACGACGACCCGGACGACGACCCGGATCCCGAGCCCGAGACCGCCCCGGTGCCCGGGCCCGCCACAGAGACCGTCGCTGAGGCCGGGCCGCAGGGCGCGTTGTTCGACCTTGCCGCCGCCGGCCATGGCCGTCAGCTGGCTGACCTGGTGAACGAGCTGGCGGTGATGAGCGCATGAAACTGCCCGAGCGAGTGTGCTTCGTCGACGTCGAGACCACTACGGACTCGCCGTTGACCGGGCATCTGTGGGAGATCGGCCTGATCGTCCGCGAACCGTGGGCGACTATCCGCCCGGACTGTCCAGAAGCCCGTGCCTACCTGGACGGCGAATACTGGTGGCTGGTCGAACCTCCGTCGATGGAGCACGCGCAGACGACCGCGCTGCGGATCGGCCGGTACTACCAGCGCACCAAAGGCTGTACGTGGGCTGACCCGCGCGAAACAGCCCGGACGTTCGCTGCGCTGACCGCGGACGCGGCGTTCGTCGCCAAGAATCCGGCGTTCGACGCCGGGTTCCTGGACAAATTCCTGCGAGCCAACGGTCAGGCACCGGCGTGGGATTACCGGCTGGTTGACATCGGCAGCCTGTACCTGGGATGGCTGGCCGGCCAGCGGCACCTGGCCGGCCAGCTGCCGGACACTGTCCCGTGGGACGACCCGCACGGCCTCGGCCTGCTCAAGACCGGGCCGCCGTTGCCCGAGTCGACCAGCCTGAGCGAGATCACGACCGCGCTCGGGCTGGACTTGAGCGCCTACCAGATCCATGAAGCCCTGTCCGACGCCCGCCAGGTCCGCGACATCTGGGATCTGATCAAGCCGTACGGGGCCGGCCGGTGAAACGCTCCGGCCTGCCGCAGCGCACCAAGCCGATGCCCCGCGGCGAAGGCCCGGCCAGGAAGACCGGGCTCGCGCGCGGGACAGCACCGCCATGGCGCGGGTTCGGGTCACCGCTGGTTCCCGCTAAGGTCACCGTCCCGGCCGGCCAGCGACGTCCCCGGCGCCGGGAAACCGGGTTCACCCCGGAGATCCGGCTGGCGGTCCGGACCCGCGCCGGCGACGGTGACCCGCTTGAGGCCCGCTGTGAATGCTGCGGCCGCTGGCTCGGCCTGTACGGCGGGCAGGTTCATCACCGGTGCAACCGGGGAATGGGCGGATCTCGCACCCGGAACACGATCCAGAACGCGGCCCTGTTGTGCGGCGACCCGTACACCGGCTGCCATGGCGCGGCCACCCGCGAAGAGAAACGGATGAAAGACCGGGGGTTCTTGCTCGACTCCGGCCAGAAACCATTGCTGGTCGCGGTCAAGCCTTATGGCACCGGCCGGCCCGGGCGATGGCTGACGGCTGACGGCCGGTACACGTTCAGCCCGCCTGAAGGGGCTGAGGTCGCATGAACACCGTCACCCCGTACGACTATTCGGTCGGCTGTGTGATCGCTTACCTGATCCTCGGCGGCCTGGTTTGCGTCGCGATCCTGGCGACCCGGGCAGTCAACGCGGTCCACGGCCGTCGCCTTCCACCCGCGCCGCCGCCGGCGTCCAAGCCGCCGATGACATCGCTGCCGCCAACGCCGGCGCAGCATCCGGGCCGGCCAGTCGACGGCGACGTCTTGACTCCCGATCAGGAAGACCAGCTGGCGATCGCCTTCTGCATGCTCACCCGCTACCCGCTTGTGAACGAACCAGAAAGGAACCAACGACCGTGATCATGTCTACGACCGTGACCTTGTCTACGACTGAAGCTGAGACGGCTGCGTGCTCGCTGTGCGCGCTGGAGCGCCCCGCCGGCGAGATGGTGTCACCCGGCGACGGCACCCACTACTGCCCGACCGCCACCAGCACTAACCCGGACGAGGCTGCAGCGTGCCTCGAACGAGCGCTAGCCCGCCGGGCGGCCGAGCTCGCCGCCGTCCAGACCGCTGCAGCCGGCCAGGTCGCCGGCTCTGGCGACCAGGCGGGAGAGCCAGCGTGAGCGCCGCCGGTGTCGTCGTCGCCGGCGGGCTGGTCGTCGAAAACCTGGTCCTGGCGGGCGGGCTGGTCGCTGGCCGGCTGCGGACCGCTCCCGCGCGCCGGAAGCCGCCGGAACCCAAGCTGGTCCCGCTGCGCCAGCTGCTGGCCAGCATCGACAAGACCGCGCCGCCGATCAGCCGGCCGGCTGCTGACCGGCCAGCGCAAGCGCGCAGCACTCGCAACCCGCATCTGGCGGCTCTCGCCGCTGAACGGCCGCGGGATCCGGTCACCGGCCAGTTCTTGAAGGCCGGCGCGCACGGCCGGGAGGCGCAGTGAGATGCGCCGCCGCCAAGACCGCCCGGGTCGTCATACGAGGACTTGCCTGGCTGGCCGTTGGCTTGATCGTCTGCGCGCTCGCCGCGGCCGCCGGGGTGGCGCTAGCCGTCCCGCCGTCGCGCTGATCGTCACTCTGCCGCCGACGCTGCCGCCCGATGGCATGTCGGCGGCCGAGCTCACGCGTATCGACGGCCTGCCTCCTATCCGGATCGGGCCGTACCTGAACCACGGAGAAAGCGATGAGCCAGATTGAACTGTTCCACGTCGACCCCGGGCTGCCCGCTGAACCTGCCGAGCATGAGTCAGCAGACCAGCGCCGGACCCGGCGGCAGGCGGAATTGCTCGCCAGCGGCCGGCACCCGCTGTCGTCACCGCTGGGGTTCCCGCTGCCGTTGCACCCAGACGCCGCACCCGCTGCTGACCGGACAGCACCCGGGTTGCGGTGCGGCAGTTGCCAGTTCCGCCAGCTGCTCAGGCACCACGACCGGGTCTACGGCAAGTGCTATCTGCCGGGCCCGGTCACCGGCCGCCCGGTGCGGGTCACTAACGGTGCAGCGACAGACGTCCGGGTCTGGTGGCCCGCCTGCCGCGACTATCAGCCGGAGGTGTGAAGATGTCGCGTTTCACCGGCCCGCAGCACCGCGGCGCGCTGCGGGTGCTGCGGGCCCGCCGCCGCCGCGAAGCTGAAGACCGTCAAGCTGCTTACCGGCAATGGCTGGCCCGCCTCGAGCGGGACGACGAGCCAGCCGAGCTGGCCGGGCTGGTCAAAACTGGCCGGTGCCTGCATCCGTGGAAGACCCGGTACGAGACTCAGGCTCTCGCCAGGGCCGCGATCCGGCGGATGCCTAAGCACCGGAAAGGTCAGGGGCTGAACGAGTACCGGTGCCCGGCCGGGCACTGGCATCTGGGACGGAAGACGCGCCGCAAGTACCTGGGCTGGAAGGCGGCTGCCTGATGGCTAGCCGACTGCTTCTAGCTGCTCGTCAGGGTGGTCATGCTGCCAGTCGTCGTAGGCCTGCTGATAACGGCGGATCTGCTCGCGGGTCCGGCCGAGTCGTTCAGCGATGGCTCTCTGCGATGTGCCCTGGCCTCGTTCCCGGGCGACCGCAAGACCAAGCTGGGCGCGGCGGCGGGCGAGTAGTTCTCTCGCTTCGTCGGGGGCGTCCAGATACGCCTGATGCGCGGCGAGCACTCCAGCCATGTCGTCGGTCACTCCCTAATCGTGGCACGTCTCTAGGCCACGTCACCAGTATGCCATATTTACACGGCATTCGCCTACAGGTAGCGTTGCCACGATGCAACGTGTAGTGTAGGCATACCACAAGTACGCGAAACGGAAAAAGCAGACGGTGGGAATCGGTGACAATGAGCGCCATGCGGCGGGCGGGGCTTCCCCGCCGGGATGCAGCATGAGCTACGAGGCGATCGTGTGGGCGCTTCGCGACGCGCCAGACGTTCCGCCGCAGTGCGTCGGCTCCCTGTTCGGCCTCGCCCACCACGCCGACAAGCAAGGCCGCGGAGCCTTCCCGAGCGCTCTCACCTTGAGCGGCTATGCCCGCAAGAGCCAGCGTCAGGTGCGGTACGACCTGGCGCTTCTTGTCGGACTCGGCCTGATCCGTCCTGGGGACCAGTCGCTGACCGGGGACCTGCCGCAGAACCGTCGTCCGATGGTCTATGACCTGGCGATGGAGCGCGTCGCTGGGGTGCAATCAGGTTCACCCCAAGGGGTGCAACCGGTTGCACCCCAGGCTGACCTTGGGGTGCAACCAGATTCACCCCAGGCTGACGTGCAACCTATTGCACCCCAAACCGGCTCTGACCTGCATGAATCCCCTGGGGTGCAACCCACTGCACCTCAAGTGTCCGATTTGCTGGGGTGCAATACAGCGTCGCCTGGGGTGAAACCCATTGCACCCAAACTAACTACTAACCTCAACCCCCTTGATGTACCTGTAGGTGCAGATAGCTCAGGTACAACCACGGCGGCCGAAAACCCTGGGGTGCAACCAGTTGCACCCCAGCGGCGAGGACAGCGCAAGCACGACGTCGCCGACGAGCTGGCCGCCGCGTTCTGGGAACACCACAAGTCCGCAACCGCCCAGCCGTTCCTGGCCATCCGCGGCGTCATCCGCACCGCCATCGCCAACGGGCTTCCGCGCAACGACGTAGCACGGGCACTCGACAAGCTCGCCCGCGAACGCCGGCCGGTCTCGGGCGGCACGATCACCGTCGCCCTCGGCGAAATCCGGGGCGCCGGACAGCGCAACGGCAGCAGGCCTGCCTCACCGTCAGCGCCGGACCGGGCGCGCGGCTGGATGGACGCCGGGCTCGGTTTCGAGGCGGAAGGGGGCGCGGGCCGGTGAACCAGCCCCGGATGACTCCCGGCGAAGTCGGCAAACTGCTCGGCCTGATGGCGCTCGCGGACAACCGCAAGCCGCCGGACGAAGACGACGTCGAAGGCCGCAACGCCGTGATCGGGTTCTGGCTGGAGATGATCGGCGACCTGACTTACGCCGACTGCGCGCAAGCCGTCCAGGCGCATTACCGCGAAACGCGGGACTGGATCATGCCCGCTGACATCCGGCGCCGGGTCAGGGCAACCCGCGCCGAACGGATCAAGAAGTCGGTCGTCGACGACCCGCCCGCAGAACTGGCCGACAACCCGCCAGCTTTCCAGGCTGCGTTGCAGGCGAACATCCGGCGCGCTGGCGACGGCCACGCTTTGCCGGTCACCAGCGCGTTCCGGGCGCTCGCCGCGCCGGTGATGCGAACGAACGGGCCGCCCGCGTCGCTGCGGGCCGCGTTCGGAGAACTCAGGCAGATCCTAGGGCCGGCCCGGCGGCGGGCGATCGAAAGCCCGCAAGCGATCGCGCGCCGGCAAGCCGCCGAATCACGACGCCAGCCACGAAGGAGCGAACCGTGATCGAAGTCGCCACCCTCCAGCTGATCGACCTGGCCGCCGCAGTCCGGCCGGACTGGGACCGGGACCGGCTCGCCGGCGCGATCGGCGCTGTCCGTTCCGCCGGCTGGCCATGGCCCCGGATCTTGCAGGAGACCGTCCGGCTGATGGTCGACGAGCAGGCCGGCCCGCGTGATCTGACGGAAGCGTCCCGCAACCCGCTGCATGCGCGCCGGCCCGCCCAGCCGGATCCCAGGCAAGCGGAGGCGTCCCGGCGGGGGATCGCCGCGGTCCGGGCCGCGATGGGTGGTGACCAGTGATCCGGAACCAGCGCCGGGACGACACCCGCTACGGCGCCCGGTGGATCCAGCCTTGCGGCACCGCCGCGGCGATCGCCCGGCACCGGTACCGCCATGAACCGCTCGATGACATCTGCCGGGCAGCCCGCGCAGCTGCCCGCCGCGCCGGCGGCTGGCCGCCGCCTGACGCTTTCGTCGACGACGTCGCGGTTGAACGGGCGATCGACGGCGAAGACGTCCCGCTCACCCGCCTGGAACGCGCTGAAGCGGTCCGGCAGATGGCGCGCCGTGGTTTCACCCGCTCGCAGGTCGCTAAACGTCTGCGGATGTCTGGTCACCGCGTGAACCAGCTGTTTTTCGACCAGGCCGTTGTCGACCGGGTGATCGCCGGCGACGACGTCCAGATGACCAGCGCCGAACGCGCTGAAGCAGTCCGGCAGATGGCTGCCCTCGGTTACAGCCGCTGGCACGTCCGCTGCTGGCTGCGCATGTCCGGACAGCAGGTCAACAGATTCTGGCCCAGCCCGATCACAACCGGAAAGGCAGCATGACCGTGAAACTCACCATCAGCCAGAGCGATCTGGCCAGCGCTACCGCGTGGGCTGCTCGCACGCTCCCGGCCCGCCCGTACGTCCCGGTCTACGCCGGCCTGCGGCTGACCGCCCGCGAAGGCACGCTGATCGTCGACGCGTTCGACGGCGACAACGGCGCTCAGATCAGCGTCACCGGTGTCCGCAGCGACAAACCCGGTGCCGTCTTGATCCCCGGCCGGCTGTTCACCACGATCGCCGCCAGCCTGCCCGCCAAGCCAGCCGACCTCGAGCTGGACGGCGCGATGCTCCGGCTGGCGTGCGGAACCAGCAAGTTCTCGCTGAACACCCTGCCGCTGGACGAGTACCCGCAGTTCCCGGAGACTTCCGCGCCGGCCGGGTCGTGCTCGCCGGCCGGGTTCGCTCAGGCGGTCGCCAGCGTGCTGCCCGCCGTCAGCAGCGACACCGAATTGCCGGTGCTGACGACGGTGTGCCTGGAAGCCAGCAAGACCGGGCTGGTGCTGGCTGCCACCGACCGGTACGAGCTCGCGACCGTCGACCTGCCCTGGACCCCGGCTGACCCGGGCATGGATCCCCGGACGGCGCTGGTCCCGGGCAAAGCGCTGGCGGCGTTCGTCAAAGGCCTGCCCGACGCCGGCGAGATCACCATCAGCCTGCCGGATCCGGGTTCGGACGGGACCGGGCTGGCCGGGTTCGCCAGCGACCTGGGGCGCCGGCGGGTGACGATCCGGTGCGCCGGCGGCGAGTTCGTGGATTACCGGTCGCTGATGGGCAAGAACCGGGAGTTCCCGGTCGTCGTCGAAGCCGACGCGGCCGGGCTCGTTCAGGTGATCAAGCGGGTCGGGATCGCCGCCGAGCGCAAGACCGCGATCCATCTGAAGGTCGGCGACGGGGAACTGACGCTGCGGGCCGGCACCGGCGCGGCGATCACCGCCGTCGAATCTTTGCCGGCCAAGACCGAAGGCGGGCCGCTGGAGATCGGGTTCGGGCCCGAACTGCTGCGAGACGCCCTGCTGCCAGTGCCCGGGCAGGTCCGGATCCGGATGACCGGGTCGTTCAAGCCGGCGCTGGTCACCCGCGCCGAAGACGACCAGTTCCGCGCGCTGGTGATGCCGATGCGGACGGAGAACTCCCGATGACCGCCGCCCCAGTCGAGACGACCGGACTAGATCTGGACTTGTTCGGCCAGTCCAGCCGGGCGGTGTTCAGCCCGGACCGGGTGTACCGGTACGACCTGACCCGCCACTGGGGTCCCAAGCCGTACTGCGTGACCTGGATCATGCTGAACCCGTCGACCGCCGACGAGAACACCGATGATCCGACGATCCGCCGGTGCATCGCCTACAGCAAAGCCTGGGGGTATGACGGGCTGGCGGTGGTGAATCTGTTCGCGCTGCGGGCCACCCACCCGCGTGTGATGATCAAGCACCTGGCGCCCGAAGGACCGGACAACAACCTGGTCATCAAGGCGCGCGCTGAGTCGTCGCCGGTGGTCGTCGCAGCCTGGGGGTTGCACGGCGCTCACCGCGGCCGCGCCCGGGACGTCCTCGCTTTGCTGGACGGCGTCCAGCTGCACTGCCTGGGGCTGACTGCGAACGGCCAGCCGCGGCATCCGTTGTTCGTCCGCGGCGACGAGCCGCTGATCCGGTACCAGCCATGACCGGCATCCCGGCCGAGGCCATACCCGCCGCCGCCTGCACCGCTATCGCCGTCGCGCTTCAGGCTTACGAACCTGAAGCGACGGCGTTGCTCATGCGAAACCCGTCTGCGCTGCTGGGAGTCCTCCTGGAAGCCGGCCGCCGCGCCGCTGTTGCCGCCGCGCCGCTCATCACCGTCACCGAACCCGGGCACGCCCGCGACCTGGGCTACCTGCAAGGCGTCAGCGAAGGAACCGCAGCTGAACGCGAGCGCATCCGCCAGGGCCTCGGTGACCTCGGTCGCAAGCATCCGCCGTTCATCTACTTCGGCCGTGCTGTCGCTGCCGTGCTGGACGGCGGTGAGTCGTGAAAGGCGAGCTTCCGCTGCGGATCGTCGACCAGCCGAAGGGTGCGGTCATCCGGGGGTTGTGCGGCGTCGAGGCGGCGTCGTTGCGCCGTGCGGTGACCGTGTTGCCGGGGTTGCGGCGGGCGGTGCCGCTGCCGGGGTTGTCGCCGGATGTGACCCCGGCAGCGGTGCTCATGATGATCGCTCACGCGAAACGGTGCGAGCGCTGCCAGCAGATTCAGGCCGAGCAGAACCAGGCGATCGAGGCACTGCAAATACGTGTTGCCAAGGTTTCCGGGACGCTATAGGCTGGCCAACATGACGTTGATAAATGTGGACCGGCTGGTGGTGTCCTCACTGTCGCTGGCGAACGAAGCGCTCGCCGCCGGTTACGACGCCCGGATGGCGCAAACCCGCGCCGCAGCCCGCCGGACCCAGCTGACCCGAATGCTGGCCAGGCCGTTGCCCGAGAACGAGCGGGAACGCGGCTGGGCGACCACCAACCGGGCCACCTACCAGGCTGAAACCGAGCAGGCAGAAGCCGACGCTGCCGAACTGCTGGGCGAGTACCGCCGGCTGCACACCCGGCTGCGGCTGATCCGCCCGGACCTGGCCGACGACGTCGACCGGACCGTCTGGCACGGAGGCGTCCGGTGAAAACCATCCTGCGAACCGCTGTCGTGAAGCAGTGCCCGTACAAGCCCGAAACCGACCACGGCGAAGTCGTGATCACGCTGGCGGGCCCGGCGCCGGAACTGCACGCCTTCGGCGCCCAAATCGACGGGCTGTCTGCCGAGCCCATCAGCCATGAGGACTACACCGCCGGGATCGCCGCGCTTCTTCCAGCCGGCGGCACGGTCACCACCCGCTGGCACACCGGCCGCTGGTCGGTGGAAGTTCAAGACGGAGCACCCGATGCTGTACTTCGCTAACCCCTCAACCCCGGGGGTCCGCGCGGCCATGGCCGCTGGATCGCTCGCTTGCATCATCACTCCGCGAGCAGGCAACAAGCTGCCCGACGGTGCGCTGTGGTGCGTCGACAACAGCTGCGGGCCAGGGAAAGACGGCCGCGCAGGCGCCGGATACCCGGGTGACGAAAAGTACCTGGGGCTGCTACAGGACTTGTGGGCAGCCGAAGGGTCGGACTTCTGCGATCCGGACACCAGCGGCGCGTTCTTCGCTGTCGCCCCCGACGTCTTGTACGACGCCGCAGCCACCCTCCAGCGGTCTGCGCGCATGCTCGACTGGATCCGGCATATCGGCTATCCGGCCGCGCTGGTCGCCCAGAACGGGCTCGAAGACCTGATCGTGCCGTGGGACGACTTTGATGTCTTGTTCGTCGGCGGCGACGACGCGTGGAAGCTCGGGCCAGCTGCCCGCCGTCTGGTCGCTGAGGCGAAGACACGCGGCAAGGCCGTCCACATGGGCCGGGTGAACTCCTTCAGACGGCTCAAGTACGCCGAGGCGATCGGATGCGACACCGCTGACGGAACTTACCTCGTCCAGACCCGCCAGCCCGACCGGTACCTGCCGGTGGTGCTCGGCTGGCAGCAAGCCGTCAACAACCAGGCTGCACTGTTCGACCTTTACAACCCAGATCACTGACCAGACAAGGGAGCGCAACTCCGTGCAGACCTATCCCTCGCTCGGCGAGTTCTACAACGCGAACAAGGACCGGATGCTGTCCGGCGAAGCCGACTACGGCGTCAACTGGACCGTCAAAGGCCACGACTGGCCCCGCTGGCGGGTCTCCTACGTGCAGGCCACCGGCGAGATCTACGCCACCGCCCCCCGGGTTCATAGCCGAGTTCAGGGCGGGCTGGTGCGAGTCCTCGGCGTCGTCCCGCCCGACCCGGACACCCGCTACCAGGACGGCAACTGGGCCACCGGCCCGGCCTACTACCGGACGCTGGACAAGATCCTGGAAGGCTGGGCTGATCCGGATGTCTCCGGTCACGACCTGGCCTGGGTCGCCAGCAAGCTAGCCGGCTATCAGGCTGCCGGGCAGTCGGCCAGCGCGGGCGCGCTCGCGGTGATGGACTGGTCGCGCCGGATCCACGGCCCGGGCCCGCGCCATGACTGGGCGGCTGCCGCCGCGGCCGCGCTGGACGCCGGCGGCCCGGACGCTGTCTTGCCGCCTTTCCCGCGCCCGCATATGCCCGGTGTGAACGAGAACCGGGCCGAGACGGTGCGACGCATCTGGGCAGGTGCCCGGTGAAAACACGCCCGAAGGTCCGGAGCCGGGAAGACCGGGCTGTGTTCGCTGAACAGCGCCGCCAGCAGGTCACCGCCTTGCGGGACCGGCTCGCTGAATGGCAGGAAGGCGCTGACCCGGCGTTGATCGCCGCGGCACTGGCCCGGTTCGACGGCTACAGCGAACGGAACGCGATGCTGATCGCGATGCAGTACCCGGACGCGACAGACGTCGACGGGTTCCGGGCCTGGCTGGACCGTGGCCGGTGCGTCCGCAAACGCCCGCCCGACGTAGCCCCGGGGGAATGGGGAATCAAGATCCTCGCCCCGGCTGGTTCTTACCGCGAGAACGGTGACGCGCCGGTGACCGAGTTCTCCGAACCTGAACCCGCCGAGGCGGGGGAGGACAGCGCCCGGTCGCGCCAGCGCTTCAAGATCGCCTACGTGTTCGACATCTCCCAGACTGACCCGAACCCGGACGTCGTGTGCCGGTGCGGCAGCAAGTTGCGCAAATGCGAATGCGGCGGCCAGACGTGCCCCGGCTGGACGCACCCGGGCCGGAACGGCTCGCACTGGTGCACCGGCACCCGCGACCTGGCCGAACCCGCTGCCCCCGCAGAGAACGAGAAAGAGCCGGCCGATGCCTGACTACGTCCACGTCTCGCGGCTGCGCGAGCACCCCGCCAACATCCGCGAAGAACTCGACGACCTGGAAGGGCTGGCTGCGTCGATCCGGTCGCACGGCATCTTGCAAGATCTGACCGTCCAGCCGCATCCGACTGAACGCGGCGCGTTCCAGGTCGTCGACGGGCACCGCCGGCTGGCAGCCGGCAAACTCGCCGGGGTGACCGAATTCCCGGTCACCGTGCGCGCAGCAGCCGGAGCGAAAGCAATCGAGATCATGCTGATCACCGCCTGCCAGCGATCCGGCTTGAACCCGATCGAGAAAGCTGAGGCGATGGGCAAGCTGCGTCGCCGCGGCATGTCCGCATCAGATATCGCCCGGTCGATCGGCCTGACTCCGTCGACAGTGTCCTACTACTTGTCGCTGCTCGATCTGGACGAGTCGTCCCGCCAGTTGATCCGCGACGGCCGCGTCAGCGCAGCCGACGCGGTCGGGGCAGTCCGGGAACACCGCAAGCGTGCTCGCAGTCACGGGAAGCCGGGCCGGCCGATGGCCAGCGTCTCCGCCGACCATTTCGCCTACAGTCACCCGCTCGCCGACCAGGCCCGGCTGCGCTGCCAGCTGGCCGGCCACGGCTCCGTCAAGTACGGCCGGGACCGCGCTGGCAAAAACAGCAAAGTCGCGTGCGGCGAATGCTGGGAGTACGTGATCCGCGCCGACGAACGAGGCGAGCGGTTGCCCGCTGACGAACCGCCGCCGAGTGCCCGTGAAGAACGGTTGCGAGTCGTCGCCAGCTTGCCGATGCACCACGGCTCCGACTCTGCGCCGCCAGTGCACGTCACCGCCGCCGACGCGGCCAGCCGCCTCGGTGTCACCAAGCGCACGGTCGAACGGTACAAGGCTGGCCTGACGGCTCAAGGCAGCATCCGATGACCGCCGGAACGCGTCGTCCCCGGATCCTGGCGCTCCGCGGCGACGTCTGCTCACCAGATCCGGCGGACGCCCGCCGGCGAGCCCGACACGGCGACCCGGACGCCTACCAGCCAGCCTGGCGCCCTTACAGCAACACCCCGAAGCCGTTGCGGGAGTACATCCGCGGCGAACCTCGAGCGGATTGGGCTGAGGCAGCCCTGCACCGCGCGCTGGCTGAACACGGCCCGGCGCCGGAAGACCTGGAACCCGACGACGACGAAGCCCAAGCGAGGCTTGCATGAGCGGGACTGTGTACCTGCTGCATTTTGACCGGCCCTACGGCCCCGGCGGCGGCCCGAACGATCGCGGCATCGCCAAGCATTACACCGGCTGGACCAACGACTTGCCCGCGCGCCTCGCCGCGCACGCCGCCGGCAACGGTGCCCGGCTGATGGCCGTCGTCGCCGCCAACGGCATCGGCTTCCAGCTAGCCCGGACCTGGCCCGGCGGCCGGGCCCGCGAACGCCAGCTGAAGCGACAAGGCGGCGCGTCCCGCCGCTGTCCGATCTGCAACCAGAGGAAGCGCAACCCCCATGGCTGATCTGACCGCTACAACCCGCAAAGTGCCTCGCCAGCCGCTGGCGTTCGGCATGCAGAAATGGGGTCCGCTGCCGGACACCGACCATCTGTTCCTGGTGTGGGACGGACCCGGCGGCCACGTCTATCTGACCGATGATCGCAAGCCAGCCGTCGCCGGCTTGCCGGTGAGGCACCCGTCTCTCAGGGGAACGTTCGACAGCTTGCGGGATGTCGAACGCGGGGTAAGCGAGTTCGTCGCCGCCTACGAAGCTGACAAAGCCAGCGACCCAGCCGAATACCAGCCCGACGAAGACGACCTTTAGCCGAGGCTGACGCCTTGGGCTGAAACAAACAAGGAGGAACCACACAGCAATGACCACCGACACTGCCGCCGCCCCGGCCGCGACCCTTGAACACCTGGACCCGGCCAGCCTGCTGGCCGACAAGAACATCCGCGACGAAGACATCGACGACGGCCTGCTAGCCAGCGTGAAAGAACACGGTGTGCTGGTCCCGCTGGTCGCCATCCGCACCGACATCGGAGAAATCCGGATCCGGTACGGCCACCGGCGCCGCGCCGCCGCGATTCAGGCCGGCCAGCCGACCGTGCCGGTGATGGTCGTCGCCGGCGTCGACGACGGCACCGGCGAAGCCGGCCGGATCCTCGCCCAGTTCGACGAGAACACCCACCGGAAAGACCTGACCGTCGTCGAAACAGCCGGCGTCGTCCAGCAGCTGCTCGATTTGGGCCTGGACGTACAGCAGGTACAGCGCAAGACCCGGCTGGACAAGAAGCAGGTCGCCGCGGCGCAGGCCATCGTCGGGTCGCCGGCTGCGGTCGCCGCCTCGGCGAAAGTCGTCACCTTGACGCTGGATCAGGCGGCCGGGATCGCCGAATTCGACGGCGACAATGACGCCGTCGCCCAGCTGACCCGGGCGGCTGCGGAAAGCCCGGGCCAGTTCGCGCACCAGCTGCAGCGGCTTCGGGACCAGCGCGACGATCAGGCAGAGCAAGCCGCGCTGGCGGCCAAACTGGAGAAGCGAGGGATCAAGGTCACGCATTTCCCCGGCTGGGATCATCCTCCGAAGCTGGAGAACCTGCTCGACGACGCCGGCCAGCCGTTGACTGAAAAGACGCACCGGAAGTGCCCGGGCCATGCGGCGTACCTGAACCGGCGCGGCTGGGGCGGCGGAGCCAAATACGAGGCGGTCTATTTCTGCACCGACCCGAAGGCGAACGGGCACAAGCGGATCCGGGGCGCCGGAGCTGGCGCCATGTCCGACAACGAGAAAACCGAACGCAAGCAAGTCCTGGCCGGCAACAAAGCCTGGCGGTCCGCAGAGAAAGTCCGGCGTACCTGGCTGCGCGAATTCCTGGGCCGCCAGACCCCGCCGGATGACGCGCTGCCGTGGATCATCAGCGAACTGGTGCGCGGCGATTTCACGCTGGTGAAACAGATGGAAAACGGCTGGAAAGGCGCGCAAGATCTGCTCGGCTTCAAAGTCGACACCAGCGTCAACTACGGCAAGACGTCCGTCGACGGGCTGTGCGACATGCTGGCGAAAGCCCGCCCCGGCCGCCAGCAGGTCATCTTGCTGGCGTTGATCCTCGGCGCGTACGAGAACTGGACTGACGTGCACATCTGGCGGCGCGCTGAAGAGCGTTACCGCGAACAGGATTCATGGTCGTGCCGGTACTTCACCGCGCTCAAGGCCTGGGGGTACGAGCCGTCCGAGATCGAACAGCTGGTCATCGACGGGCCCGCGAAAGCCCGGGCGAAGCAGGCTGCGATGCTCGCCGGCCAGGCAGCCGCCAGCGCCGCCGAGACTGACCCGGAGCCGGGCGACGACGGCGACGGCGAGTAGACGACGGGTGCCCAGTGACCGCGCTCAGCTTGTTCCCGACGTGCCCGCTACCGGGCTGCAACAACGTGACCGACGACCCGCGCCAGCCGTGCCACGGCTGTCTGGCTGCGTTCGGTCCGATGCTGCGGCAATCTGACGCCCCGGCGCCAGAACCGGAGGCGTACACGACTGTGATCGCTGAGCGCGACGCTGGCGTCCGGGCGGTGATGGCCGGGCGACGCGACATGGTTCCGCTGCCCGGCCCGCCAGCGGCCGCGCAGCCCGCCCCGGCGCCGTCTCCCGAGCCCGAGCGCAAACGCAACCAGGTCTGCTGGGTCTGCGAACAGCGCCGGACGTGCCGGATAGACCCCGGCAGCCCGAACGGCTGGATCTGCCGTGAATGCGAGGCCGTCGATGCTTGACGCGCCGGTCACAGAGGAACAGCGCCGCGCGGTCGCCCGGGCAGCGTTCGGGACGTGTGTGTGCGCCGGCTGGTGCGGTCGCAAGCACCGCGGCCCGATGGAATGGGGCAGATGTTCAGCGAAGGAGGCCGACGCCCCGCTCGAGGCGATCCCGGTCGAACTGACTCCGTCTCACGGCGACCCGGGAGACCGGGTTGCGATGTGCCGCCGGTGCGCTGGCGATCTGCGTCGCCTGCTGGCCCTGCCGCCCGCGATCACCGCGTCGTCTGACGTCCAGTTGGGCCTGTTCCCGGACGGTGCCCTGTGACAACGCTGATCGCGGTCTACACCAGCGAAGGTTGCGTCGGCAGATGCGACGCCAAATGCTACGACGCCAGCGAACCAGATTGCGACTGCATCTGCGGTGGCCGGAACCACGGCAAAGGCATCCAGCAAGCGCTGGAGAACACCGCCGAGCTGGTCGACCCGGACGGCGAGCTCGGCCGCCAGTTCGCCGAGTCCCGCGGCCTCGACCCGGCCACCTTGACCACCCAAGCCGCCCTGACCTTGTTCTGAAAGGAAGATCACCTGATGAGCGTCGCGCGACTAGCTGAACGGGTCGCTGAAACCTGGTACGGGGCCGGGCGACCCGGTGACGACGCCGAGATGGTCGGTGTGATCGCCGGCTTGTGCCTGCTGGTCTGGCCGTCGTATATCGGCCCGGAAGCCAAGCAAGCCGAGACGCTGGTCGCCGGCGCGGCTGACGACCAGATCGCGGACTTGCTCGCGCAAGCGTGGGCGACATTCTGGGCGATCCGGCCCGAGCTGGCGTTCCGTTGCGGCCCGTTCGCCAGCTGGCTGAACGCCGAACCGCGTGACCATCAGCGGGTGCGGGCGGCCGCGCAAGTCGCCCGCGCTGCTATCAAAGCCGGGCTATGGACCGGCCGGTACGGCGATCAAGACGTGATCGGCACGGTCTACACGCTCGGCGCCCGGTCGACGAAAGCCCGGCAAGCGCGCGGCGAGTTCTACACCCCGCTCAGTGTCTGCCGGACGATGGCCGAGATGACGCTGACGGGCACTAAAGCCGAGCGCGGACAGTCGATCTGCGACCCGTGCGCAGGCACCGGCGGAATGTTCTACGGCGCTGCTGAAGCTCTCCGCGGCGGCGGCGAAGACCCGGCCGACTTCTGGTGGTACGGCAACGACATCTCGCCGGTGTCAGTCGCCGGGTTGTGCGTGAACGTCCATCTCTGGCAACTGGGCCGGCGTGTGGTGATCGGCTGTGCTGACAGCTTGGCCGAACCAGACTGGTACGTCCGCGCTTGGGACGAACAGAAAACAGCAGTCGAACAGCACGCGGCAACGGTCCGGATCGCACGGATGTTCGCCTTGCTTCGCGGCGACGACCCGCCCGCTGAGACCGAGCGCGAGCCTGCGTTGCCGCCAGAACAGCCGCCGGCCGCCGAAGACGGGGTGCTGTTCGTACCTGACTGGCCCGACGTACAGCCGCCCGAACATCCAGCCCGCCAGACCAGGCGCCAGCCTGCGCGCACGCCCGCCGCAGCCGCTGACGTCCGCAGTCGCCGGCTGGCCGCCGGAACTGGCATGAGCCCTGATCGTGCTGCCAGTTTCCTGGCCGACGTCGACCGGCTGATCGGCAACCAGGACGACCAGATCCCGACCTTGTTCTGAAAGGACAACCTGTTATGGCAGGCGATTTCACCGTCAGCGGAGACATCACCGACCCAGCGTTCGGGCATGCGTGGCTCGACGAACAGGGCCGGCCGCATGCGACAACCCGATTCGGTCACGCCAGCTTGTTCTGGCACAACACCCAAGACCCCCGCCAGGCCGCGGCCGCGATCCTGGCGACAGCCGCCGAGCTCGGCAAGCTGACCGGCGAGCCGGTGACCGGAACCTGGCTGGACGGGCACGCGCTGATCATCGAGTTCACCGGCGACCCGGACAACACCGACATCACCGGCCGGTGCTTGTGCGGCGACCTGCTCGGTAACGAAGGCCCGACAACGAATTTCAACCATCTCGCCGGCCCGTGGGACGAGCACCTGGCCAAGCTGCGCGCACAGGCAGAAACCCGCGCGACCAAACTACGTCAAGCACTGGAGGACCTGAATGGCTGAGATCCCGGCCGAGATCATCACCGCCGCCGCCGAGGTGGTGGCGCAAGAACTGCGGAAAGTTTCGTGGATCATCGCCCCGCCCGAGCGGATCCGGTCTGTCGCTTTCGACGTCGCGGAACGCGCGCTCGCCATCGCCGGACCGCGCATCCTCGCAGCCGAACGGGCCCGCATCGCCGCCGAGCTCGACCGGCGCGCTGACGGCCTCGACAGCATCACCCCGGCAGACACCGGCGCCACGGCCGCCGAGCTCCAGCTGATGGCTACCACGCTGCGGAACACCGCCTGGGTGATCACCCACGACGACCAGGCCGTGAACCTGCGCGAAAGGACACCCGGTGAGTAACCGGACTCTGGTGATCGTCGCCGCGGTGACGCTGGCGGGTGTGGCCGGTTTCGTGCACGGCTGGCGGCGGGAAACCCGCCGGGAACAACAGCTGGCCCGCTCGTTGTGGGCAGCCCGCCAGTAAGGCCTTTACGAGTGGACGTGCGACCTGAATCCCGGCAGAAAACTTTGTTCGACGTTCCCGCAAAGTTACGATAGGGTGGTCTACGTAACGATGACCAACGTGAGGGAGGCGGGTCCGGTGAACACCGCAGAGCAGGTTCTGGCGCGGATCATGGCCGAGAACGAGACCGCCCGCCTCAAGCGGGAAGTCCGCTGGCTTCTCAACCCGGTTGACAGACCCCGGCGTTACCGTGGCGATTGCCAGGCCCCGGACGTCGTCACCGGCACCGGCTGCCTGGTGAACACCAACGGCCGGTGCACCTGGTGTGGCCGCCGGATGGGCACACCCGGGCCCGCCCCCCGGACGGGTCTCTGGACGCAAGACCCGCGCCTGTTTGAATACGGTGGCTACGATGCCTGAGTCGTGTTACGACCCGGTCACTCACCGGCCACGGCTATTGTCCGGCCAGTGCGCTACCTGCATCTTCCTGCCCGGCAACCCGATGCACCTGCGCCCCGGCCGCCTCAAGACGATGGTCACCGCCGGACTCCGGCAAGACTGCCAGGGGATCATCTGTCACGACACCCTCAGCTACGGCGACCATCCCGGCTTCGGCCCTGCCTTGTGCCGCGGCTTCTATGACGCCTACGGCCCGCAAAGCAACTTCATCCGGGTCATCGAACGAATCGGCGGCTTCACCGAAGTCGACCCGCCAGGAGAAAACGAAATGACTGATCCGGTCACCGATTTCAGGGGCAGCTACAGCTTCTTGTCGAATTTCGCCCGCTCTCCGATTGACATAGACGGCTGGGTTTACATGACAGCCGAACACGCTTTCCAAGCCCAGAAAGCCAGCACTGCCACAGAACGAATGATGATCCAGGCTTGCCGGTCCGCGCTAGACGCCAAACGCGCCGGACGCCGTCTCCGCCTTAGCCCGGATTGGGACGGCGTCCGCAAGCGCGTCATGTTCGACGTCGTCCTGGCCAAGTTCTGGCAGAACCCGCGCCTCGGCGACCAGCTGGTCAGCACCGGCGACGCCGGACTGATCGAAGGCAACTGGTGGCACGACCAGTTCTGGGGCGACTGCCGGTGCAGCCGCCCGTCGTGCGCTGAACCCGGCCTGAATTACCTCGGCCAGATCCTGACCTGGGTCCGCGCCATCTTGAGAGAGGACAAGCCCTGATGGGACGCTTCTACAACACCGACCCGGACGACCCGGACGCCCCCGTCCAGCTGGACGAGTACCACGGCTACAAGCCGGCTGACCGGGTCACCTACTACAACCCGGAGTCGCCGGACAGCCCGCTGGATGACGGTCCGCTGGTCGTCGACGAGATCTACCGGTTCGACGACGGGCCGCCACCCTGGACAACCTGGGTCGTAGCGATCTTGAACGGCGGCAAGTGGGAAGTCAACGCTGATCATCTGACCAAGCACGTCGCCCCGGCGGGCCGGACCCCGGCCGGCGGCACAGCCTGGCCGCATCCCACCCGCCCGAACATGATCCTGACCTGGACCGGCAACGGTGCCCCGCTGGCGATCCACGAACGGACGGACAGCGCCCGCGGCTCGGTCGTCGGCGGCCGTCTCAGCCTCCTCGGCGACACCCGGTACCCGAACCTGACCGCCGCGCAGGCAGCCGTCGACACCTACCATCAGCACCGCGCCTGGGATTGCGAAGCCTACGGCCCGCCCGCCGCCGACGTCGGCGCGTTGTGCTTCGTCTCGGACCGGTACCAGCGGGTGTGCGGCAGCCGGGACGAATGCCATCAGGCGATGACTGAAGCCCGCCGCCGCCTGCTCGACCGGATCCGGGAACTCGCGGAACAGGGCGACGAGACCGCGATCTATCTGCGTGGCGAGTTCACCCGCCCAGAGCAACTGCTCGGCGGCGACGATACGGAGCCCGCCGGTGAGTGATCTGCGTGCCGGCGCTGAGACCTCCAGCACAGTGCTGGTGGTCTGGCGGTCAGCGGGCGGCCGGTTGTACTGGCGGGACGAGGTCACGCAAGACGGCAGGGCACCCGTCATCTACGGGCCCGGGTTCGCCGCCACCGCAGACGACTTCCCTGAAGGAACAAAGCTGATCGTCCAGGCCCGCATCGAGATACCCGGAAGCAAGCAGGAGAACGTTGATGGGTGATGACACCGTTTACGCACTAAGCGAAGACCGGCTTACTCTCGTCATCAAGCGCCGCATACCAGCCGGGATTCTGACAAGCACTTTCAGCCGCGACAAGCAGACGGGCCCGTTCACCGACGCAGACGTGGAACGCGCCCTCAGCGCTCTTCCTGCGGCGTCGCGGACTATGGAGCCCGGCCAGCGGAACCGCAGCCGCCGCTTCATCACCCGTTACGGCACGCTCTATACGTACGTTATGACCGGGCCGCCGACCTGGTGGTTGCCGCGTTGCAAACGCGAGAAGAACGGGGCGGTTATGGCCGGATGGTTTCGCCTGGCTGTGGCAGTCAAGCTGGCCGTTTCAGAGAGCAGGAATTCAGGAGGCCTTTAGATGACAGTCCAGCAGTTGGCCGCGCCGTGCTGGTATGTCCGGCACGACGGCGGCGAAGACCACCAGAACCACATCCACTATCCGGATCAGGTTGCGGCCGAGAAGGACGGGGCAGCAACGTGATCCGGCTAGCCGGCCGGGGGAGTAGCGATGGGTGATCATGTTCTGCTGGTGACCGGCAGCCGTCACTGGCCGGATTGGGACAAGGTCCTGATCGCGCTGGCGGGGGTCGCTCACCGCAGGCCGGATGACCGGCTGGTGCTGTTCCACGGCCAGTGCGACCCGCGCCGCCCCGGCCCCCAGCCCGGCACCTTCCAGACGGTGTCCTGGTATCAGGCGACCCATCTGGACCTGGCCGCCCAAAGCAAACTGCTCGGCGGTGACTGGCTGGCGGACTGGGCCGCCCGCCAGCTCGGCGGCTGGGTGATCGAACGCTATCCGGCGGACTGGGATCGCTGCGGCCGCCGGGCCGGGATGATCCGCAACCTGGCGATGGTGCAAGAGATCACCCGCCGGATGACCGCCGGGGCGACCGCCGAATGCGTGGCGCTGGTCGCCAGCTGTATCGACCCCCGGTGCGCCGGCCAGGAACCGCACAGTTCCCACGGTGCGATGGACTGCGCAACGAAAGCGAAGAAAGCCGGGATCCCCGGCCGGATGATCCGCACGGGAGACAACGATGGCTGAATCTCTGGATGACCTGCGAGTCCGGCATGTCCGCGCCGCCCGGCAAGCTGCCCAGTACCTCGAGCGGGTCGCGTGGGAAGTCACCCGGGACATCGACGCAGCCCGGACACCGGTTCCGCGTCCGGTGCTGAAGGCCGCCGCTCAGCTGCATGAAGCGCTGGCCGCGCTGGAGATCATCAGCTATATGGAGCAGGTTTCTGCCGCTGAATCCGGCGCCCAGGACGACGGCGAATCGTCACCCTGAGAAAAACATCGTGACGCGTCGACGACGACCAGCGTCTTGCCGTACCCTCGAAACCGCGGTCACAGGGGAAGGACGGCAACGGTGGCAACGGCGGACCAGCTCAAGGGCGACTCGGGCCTGCAATGGTTCAAGAGCTCGCTCAGCTTCTCCAACAGCAACTGTGTCGAAGTCGCAGACCTGCCTGACGGGGTCGCTGTCCGCGACTCGAAAGACCCGGGCGGGCCAGTGCTCCAGTTCACGCCGGGGGAATGGCGCGCGTTCCTCGGCGGGGTGCGCGACGGCGAGTTCGACCGGTTCGGCCAGTCTGGCTGACCACCGGGACATGTGACCCCTGCCGGGGTGTCAGCCATCCGGCTGGCGCATCTGAACGTCCTCTCCCGGGCAGCCGGGGCGTACTGCGGTCAAACCCTCAACGGAACGCAAGCCTTAAGGGAAGATCACAGCCCCGGGGGGTTTACCTGCCCGGGGGAGGGCTACCGGCTATGCGGAAGTCGTCTGTGCAGCCTGCCTGAACGAAAAACGTGAGACAGGTTTCCGGAATCCGTCCTGTACGCGCTAAGCTGTCCAGACAGTAACGGCCCCAGCAAACGTGCGGGTACGCGCGCTGCCGGGGCCGGATTCGCCGGGACGATGACCCCCGTCACCGGCTCGTCAAGACCTGGTGAGAGGTCTAGCCGTATGAACAATCGTATCCCTGGTGGTTTCCTTTCGTTTGCGTCCCGCGTTTCTGGTGCTGCCTGTGGTAGCTGCGGCCAGCTGTTCCGGGTCCTCGCCCAAGATCTGGCCAGCGCGCAGCAGGCGAACACCGATGACCGCCTACCACGCTGACCCGGCGCCGTCCCGCGAAGACTTCCAGAAGCTGCTGGCCTGGCGCATCCGGCTAAGACAGCACAACGCCTGGCTCGAGCAAGAAGTCGCGAAGTTCGGGCTGACTGCCCAGCAGTTCCAGCTGCTGGTTGCTGTCAAAGGTCACCCGGGCAGCGACCCGGCGACCGTCAGCGACCTGGCCGGCTATCTGATGCTGCGGCCGCACAGCACGATCGAGCTGGTGAACCGGTGCAGCGTGGCCGGTTTCATCCAGAAACAGCGCGACCGGCTGGACAGCCGGATCGTCCGGGTGGTCCTCACTCCGGCAGGCGAAGCCTGCATGACCAGCATGATCTTGCCGTTGCTGGTCCGGTTGCGGGACTTGAGCGCGGTGCTCAGCGCGGTGGCCGCCAGCGAAACCTTAAAAACAGATCGTAACCCGAACCTGTAGCGCAGGCTAGAGCACAATTCTGTGGCCTCCAGGAGGCTTCCTGCGCAGGTGAGAGCATGTTTACCTGAAGGAGTCCCAACCACCGCGGAGCGCAGGGCTCGCGGGTAACGAAGCGGGACCGGCAGCTGACCCCCGCAGCTGCCGGTCCCGCGCCCTTGTTCAAGCCTGCGGCCGGGTGACGGTGACGGTTGTTACCCTGGTTCTGCGGACGTCCGGTCAGCCCTTGCGGCTGGAGCCAAGAGACCCCGGCGAGCTCACCCTCGCCGGGGTCTCCTGCTGTATATGGGTGCTGTCCAGCGGTGTTCTGTGTTGACCTGCGCTGTCCTGTGCCGTAACGTTAGTCACCGTCTGGTAGACATCGTCGACGGAGGGAGCGCCGTCATGTCGCGTTGACGTTCGCCGGCCTGGAGGGGCGGCGGCCTGGACCGGACCCGGGCTGCCGCCCCTCCAGCTTTCTCCGGAAAACATCGCGGAAACGTGTTGACGAGGTTGACGGACTTGCCGTAGGCTCGTCTACATCACGATGACAAACCTACAGGAGGAACCCGAAATGACCGCAACGACTCTCACCCGGGACCAGCTCCGCAAGGTCGCCGCAGACCGCCGCGACGGCGCCAGCTGGAAGACCATCGGCCTGACCCTGGGCGTCAGCGAGAAGACCGCCAAGTCGCTGTTCGACCGGGCCACCATCGAGCACGGCGTCTACGACATCCCGGCCGTCGCGCAGGCAACCCCGGCCACCTTGATGGCCGCGATCGCCGAAGCGCTGACCGGCCAGCCCGCCCCTGTCGTCGACGAGCCCGAGGACCTGGCCGAGACGATCGGCCAGAAAGTCCGCGAGGACAACGCCGCCGGGGCGAAGGCCGCCGACGAGCACCTTCAGGACGAGCACGGCCCGATCCTGACCGCCGGTGACGCCGAGACGGCGCAGGCCGAGCACGACGCCGAGTGCGCCACCCCGCCCGCCGGCGACCAGCCCGCGCCTGCCGCGGACCAGCCCGCCGCCGACGACGAGCACGTCACCCACTGCATCAAGTGCGGGTTCGACTTCAAGCGCCCCCAGAAGCGCCGGACCTGCAAGAGCGAGGCGGCGTGCCAGAAGCGCCAGGAGGCGCGCGCGGCCGCTGACGCTGCCTGACCGGATCGAGGAGGCTGCCCAGTCGTCACTTCCCCGGCGCCTGGGCAGCCGATCGGACCACCAGACAGACCCCGCAACCCGGCAACACCAAACCGAGGAAGGAACCCCCACGATGACCACGCTGAACATGGAAGCCGAGTCCCGCCTGCTGGACCGTGTCCGCAAGCTGCTGGCCAAAGCCGAGGACGAGGCCTGCACCCCGCCCGAGGCGGAAGCGCTGACGGCGAAGGCGGCTGAACTGATGGCCAAGTACGGCATCGACCGGGCCCGCCTCGCCGCCAGCCAGCCCGACACTGACCGGCCGGCCAGCCGGATGTTCGACCTGGACAACCCGTGGGCGCGGGTGAAGGCGCACCTGCTGTGCGGCCTCGCCCGCGCGTTCCGCGGACAGGCGATCATGCTGCCGACGCGGCCAGGGTCCGGTTCCGTCCGGATACACGTTTTCGCCTACCAGTCCGACCTGGAGCGCCTGGACCTGCTGTACACGTCGGTGCTGCTTCAGATGGCTCACGGGCTGGCCCGCCAGTTCGTGCCCGGCTCGGGCGGGCGGGCGAAGGCCTGGCGCCGGTCCTGGATGCTCGGCTTCTCCAGCGCGGTGATCGCCCGGGTCCGGCAGGCCGAGCAGGCGGCGGCGGCCGAGTCCGAGCGCGAACCGCGTGAGACCGGGTCGGTCAGCACGGCGGTTGTCCTGGCTGACCGGTCGCTGGCGATCCAGCAGGAGGCCAAGCGGGCGTACCCGACGACCCGCACGGCGCGGGTGACCTACAGCGGCTCCGGTTACCGGGACGGCCACGCCGCCGGCCAGCGGGCGAACCTGGGCGGCACGGGCGTCGGCCGCCGGACCGCAGGCGCGCTCCGGTAACCCGGGGGATGATCTTGCGGCTCGCCCCGGACCTCCTGCCGGGGCGGGCCGCAACCACAACCAGACGCGAGAAAGGAACCTGACGATGGCTTTCTGGAAGACCGACATCGAGATCGAGTACCGTCCCGAACCGGACGACAAGCCGATCACCGTCAAGATCGTCTTGCCATCACAGATGGTGGCCGCTGACACCGCGGAGGAAGCGACGCGGGCGGCGCTGAACAAGGCGGCCGAGCTGGCGGTGTATCCGGACCTGCTGGACGCGCGCTACGCCACAGTCCGGGTGAACGCCTCGTTCGACTACGTGTGATCGCTCTAGGGCCCGCTCCGCGCGCCGGGGCGGGCCCTAGAGCCCGACCCGGTCCCGCCAGAAAACGTCGCGTAAACGTGTTGCTGAGGTTACGGGCTTGCCGTAGGCTTGTCTACATGACAACGGCAAACCTTGGGAGGTCCCTGATGGCGACACACGCCAACGTCCATTTCACCGAGAACGGCCAGCCGATGGCCAACGTCTACGTCAACAGCGACGGCTACCCGGACAGCCCGACCGGCATGATCGCCCGGCTGGAGCAGTTCTTCGCTGACGTCGAGGACCAGACCAGCGAGACCCGGTTCCTGGAGGCGAGCTACCTGGCTGCCAAGTACGTCGTCTGGATGGCCGGCCGGACCGCCACCGAAGGCAAGCCGCTGGAGTTCCGCGGCGTCGGTGTCGCTGTCGCTGACGCGGCCGACGGGTCGTACGTGTACCGGGTCGAATGCGGCCACCGGTCCCGGCGTCTGCACTGCGGCCGCTACGGCTGGCCTGTGGTCACCTGGCGCAAGGCCTGACCGTCGCTCCAGGGCTCGCTCCGCGCCGCGGACGGGCCCTGGCAGTTGCGGGCTGAGAGAGTCCCGTGAGAGGCCGCCAGTTCCGGACTGGGCTGGAACAACCAGCGCCGTCCTGGTGGAAACCAGCGCGCGCATGTGGCCTTGACCAGCGCATTCAAGCGCGGTTCAACGTATAACGAACCGGCCCGGCTCGAAACGATCCGGAATCCCGTCGTCTTGTAAACGGCAGGTCAACAGTTCGAATCTGTTCACCGGCTCCCGTCAGATCGCTGTGACCTGCGCAAGCGAACCTGCCGTTTACTCCCCAGCCTCCGGGCCGCCAGCTTGAGAGACCAAAGAGGGACCATCCGGACCTGCGTCAGTCGTGTCCACCGGGTCGCACCAGCCGCCGACGTCCCGCGCAGGATTGCCAGCGTGGCCCCATTCGCAACCTTGCTCGCCGCGCGTCGACAACCACAAGATCGTCTCGTTCCGCTCGGTCCGGTCGCCCTCGTTCTCGTCCAGGCGGCTACCGGCGGCGACAGCAGCGATGACCGCTCCGATTTGCTGGTCGGTAGCTGACCGCACCCACGCGTCGCGAGTCATCGTCCATGAGGTCTCCCCCCGGGGCCATCGCAGTTCCGGCAGAACCAGGCCGCGCACGGCTTCGGCCGCGACCCGCCACGCGTTCCGGATTCGCGGCGCTTGCTGGCTGTACCCGGGCAACGGCTCGCCGCGGACTGACCGCCAGCTGACGTGATCGGCGTACGCTTCGTACGCTACCTGCCCGATGTCAACCGGAGTCTTCGCCGGTTCCCGCATGCTCCGCCTCCTGGAACTAGTGATCACCCTAGTCGTCGTCGTCGATGTGGTCGTCGTCCACGACGGTGGACCTGGCCGGCTCCAGTTCGTACCGGCTGACCGGCGCTGGCGCCGAGCGGCGGCCCAGCGTGACCGCGATGTCCTGCGTCGTCGGCGTGATGCAGTACACCGCGGACGGGCTGTAGAACTGTGTCACGCCGCCCTCGAAACCGCCGTGCAGCGCGACGTCCGGCCCGTCGTCTTCATCGACTTTCGTCTGCTTGCCGACGATGTCCAGGCGCAGGAAGCCGACACCGGCCAGAGTCTGCTCGGTGACGAATCCGGCGAGCCTGCGATGGCCCATCAGTTCGACGATCGCCCAGCCTTCGAACGGCTGACTGCTCACGATCCGCCTCCTGGACTAACGATCTTGTGCCCCGTTCACGGTACGAGGCCAGACCGCGCTCATCTGCCAGTTTTTGCGGAGGTCGTCCGGTTCCAGAGCGTTGGCATACATCGACCTCGCAATCATCATGTCATCTGCGGCCGACACAACCCCAGGACGAGCTCGGCGCACCCGAACGCGTACTGGCGGGCATAGTCGCTGTGGCCTTGCGCTGACCGTTCGACCGGCAGCAGATCGACGGCAGCGACAGGGGGCAGGCCGCGGCCGCGGCGAAGCTGGTTGACGGCAGCGAGCATCTGGCCGCGTTCGAAAGTGATCCATGCCAGCTCGGGCTCGCCGTCCGGGCTGGTGTCCCACCCGTCGCGCTCTGACCGGTGCGTGGCGGCGTCGACCAGGACGCCGGTCAGGTAGTCGGCCAGCCAGCGCCGGTCGTCAGCCTCCAGCAGCGTGATCGTCCGGTCAGCCATGGTCACGTCCCCGGCGCGGAATGATCTGGGCGACCTTCTCGGCCGCTTCCCTTGCCTGGTCGCTGAGGACACCGGTGTAGGTGTCGCGGGTCAGCCGGCTGGTCGAATGCCCGAGCCCGGCTTGCACCAGCTTGATGTCGACACCCTGGGCTACCGCGTACGTCGCCCACCCGTGCCGTAGCCCGTGCAACTTGACCGGCGGCAGCCCGGCACCGAACGCCAGCCGTTCAAACGCCTCGGTGACCGCATCCGGATGCCAGGGTTTGCCGTCCTCGCGGGTGAACACCAGCCCGGTTTCGGTGTAGTCACTCCCCCACGCCAGCCGGTCCGCCAGCTGTTGCTTGCGCCAGGCCCGCAGCGCGGTCACCGCATGACCGGCGATCGCGACCTCGCGTTTACTGGCTTCCGATTTCGGGTCCTGGTCGACGACCTGCCAGCCGACCTGGACGCGGGCCCGCCCGATCGACAGCATCCCGTTATCCAGGTCGACGTCTTCCCACCGCAGCCCGCACGCTTCACCGCGGCGCATCCCGGTGGCGGCGACGAGCTCGAACAAGGTCGCCAGCCGGTGCCCGCCAGCGTGATCCAGGAACCGGCCCATGTCCGCCGGGGTCCAGACCATCACCGGCGCGGGCCGCAGGTCCATCCGGCTCCAGACCCGGAACGCCCGGTCGCCGCGGCCCATCGGCTCGGCTTCGACTGCCTGCTGGTAGACGGCCCAGAACACGCTGGCCCGTTCAGCGGTCCAGATCACTGGTTTGCGCGCGGTTTCGCGTTCCATCCGGACCCGGACTGCCGGGTTGAAGCTGATCAGCCCTTCGTCGACGGCGTCGGCGAGCGCCACCCGCAGTGTGGCCCGGATCCGCTGCATCGCGGCCGGCCCGACGTGCCGCTGGTATTTGCGCACCCGCTCGCCGGCGGCCAGCTGGTCGTTCCAGCCGCGGATCACGCCGAACATGTCTGCGACATCCCCGGTCTGCAACCGGGCCAGCTCGAGGTGGCCGAGCAACGGCAGCAGGTACGTGCTGACGACCAGGCCGTAGTTCCGGGCAGTCGTCGGCTTCAGGTCGACACGGCGCCGGATCCAGCTTTCCAGGTACTCCCCCACGGTGATCCGGACTGACGGGTCCGCGCCGTGTTCCAGCTGGCGGCGTGCTTCATCGAGGGCGGCGAAGGCGTCTTCGCGGCTGTCGTACCCGCCGCGGCGCAGCCGGCGCCGGCGTGTCCCGCCCGCGCCTTTCGGCAGTTCCAGCGAGAAGTACCAGGAGCCGTGTTTCGGGTTCCAGGAGCCGTCTTTGCGCTTCAGCCGGGGGCAGCTGGCGCCGAGCTCGCGGCCGTCCTCACGGCACAGGCAGCGTTTGTAGACCGGGTCTCTCATGGTGCGCTCCCGTCATGGTCCGGCTTGCCGCCGATGGTAACCCCGGCGCGCCGGGCGTGCTGGCCCTGTTTGACATCGACGACAGCTTACCGCAGAATAACGCAGAACAGCGTAGGACTGGGGTCGGACGGAACCAGACGGACGATCTCGCGCCAGTTCGGAGGTTGACGGCTATGGCTGTCGAGGCGATGACCGTAGACGAGATCCTGAAACTGCCAGCAGTCATGTCCCTGGTTACCGCAGCGCGCGCCTGGGGTATCGGCAGAAGCCGGGCGTACGTGATGGACCGCGACAACGAACTCCCGTTCCGGACACTGCCGGTCGGCCGGGAGAAGAAGGTCCGGAAGATCGACTTGCTGGCGTCGCTGGGGCTCAAGCCAGACGGCACGCCTCTCGAAAACGAGACGATGGTCACCGTATCGCCTGCGGGGTTGCAGTGACCTGCACTGTTCTGCGCTATCCAGCGGAGCATCGTGACACGAAGCTTTGCCAAGTTGTTACATCAAGGCGTAGCCGGACTGTTACAGGTAGGCGTCTAATACCTGTCGTTACTCTGACACAGGCTCCCAACGGGCGATGTGCCAGGACAGTTCAGGCGTTGACAGGGCAACGCACCATCAGCAGCACAAGGCAATCACCCCTAGGGAGGGTTCACGAAGTGGCTGATTCTTCCCGCCCTGCCGTCCGTTCTCCGCGCGAAGTCGACGCGCTCGCCCGGCAGGCTGAATGCGGTTTCTGCTGGCGGCCGGAATGCGGCCCGGCGTTCACCCATCTGGAACGATACGGCCGGGCGTACCGCCGGGGGCTGATCACCGGCAGCGAGCTGGCCGACGCCGTGTTGCGTAACTCCGGCGGGATCGTGTTCGTGAGGACGGTCGCAGCATGACCGCCGAACCAGCCGCCAGCGACCCGCAGCCACCCGCCGGGATCCCGGACCTGATCCCGATGTCCGTCATCCTGGACGCGCTGCGGGACGCGATCACGTTCCACCGGACCACCACCCGCAACCACGCCGTCGTCAAGACCTACGAGACGGTATGGCACCAGCTGCGAGCCGCGCCGGAGACACACGTCACCGACGTCCGGGTGCCCTACGGCGACCAGGGGACAGTCGTCCTGGAAGTCCACCCGACGATCTGCGCTGACGGGCTGTCCGCGGCGGTGCTCGCCGGCGAACGGTGCGCCGCCTGCCTCAAGACATTCGACATCGACGGCTGTCTCTGGCAAGTCCTCGGCCTGACCCCCGGCGGCCGGGAAATCCGGATCTGCCCTGACCACCGTCGTGAAGATGTTCTGGAGCCAGTTTCATGAGCTTCGACCAGGACGCCGTCGTCATCCGGATCGTGTGGGCCGACCAGCTGGCCGCCGAAGCGATCCACGCCAGCATGGACGGCGAGCAGGTAGTGCTCGTCCGGCGCGGCATGCCGTCAGCCCAGCGCCGCCAGGCCGTCAGCCGGGTGCTGCATCCCGAGCGGGTCGCTGAACGAGTCGAACAGATGGTGTCGATGACCGCGGACGGTGAAACCGTCCCGACCAGGCCGATACCGCCCTGGATGGAAGACACCGTCGAGATCCGGCGGGTGCCGCCAGCGCCGCCAGCGCCCCAGCCGGGCCGGCTGACGGTCGCGCGCCGGCGGCTGGCCAGCGTGCTGACGTCCCGCCGCCAGCGCAAGCCTGTTCGCTCTGTGCTGCCGTCAGGCAGCGAACTCGCCGAATGGTTCGACCGGTCTGACTAGCTTGCGGTGGCGCCCGTGCCGCCCTAGAGCCGCGGGCGTCACCGTGCCAGCCCAACCCTGAAGGAGCGCAACATGTCACCGCAGCATCGGCGCAGGTCCAGAACCGGCCGGATCGCCGGATACGGGGTGTCGTTCACCGCCGCGCTGGCGCTAGCGTGCGCCGCCCCGGCGTACCAGCACGGACCCTGGCCCTGGCTGCTGGGGGCAGCGTGCGCGATCACCGGCCGGATGGCCGGCGTCCTGGCCGCCAGCACCGTCCGGATCGCTACCGCACCCGGGCCGGCCAGCACGATCACACAACCAGCGCCGGCGATCCAGTACGCCTTGTCACCGGAGGACTAACCAGCCATGCTGAAAGCTCTCGCCGCCGTCCTGGCCAGCGCGCTGCTGGTCGCCGGATGCGCGTCACCGTTCCCCGCCCCGGCCAGCCGCCCGTCCCTCTCGTCGTCTCCCTCACCAGCCCGGTCACCGGCCCAGCCGGTGAAAGTCGCTGCCGCGACAGCGTGCACCGGGCAAGCCAGCGCCTGGAAACTGGGTGCAGGCGGCCGCGCGCTCGCCGGCGTCGACCAGGCCATCCAGCCGTTCACCACCGGCAAGACCACCGGCGTGCAAGCGTCCCGGGTGATAGCCGCCGTGTTCACCGCCCGCCAGTCCCTGATCCCGGTGTGCGCCGACCCGCGTCACTTCTACAGCAAGTTCCTGGCCGGCCTGGACGCTGCCGTCGCCGCCGCCGCGACGTACGGGCCGGCGACAGCGATCCGGCCGCTCGATCAAGCGCTGACCGCTCTGCGACGGCTTCAGGCTGAAGTCCGGCGCACCGCCGGCTTGTCGCTCCGGACCGCCCGGTGAGCACAATCCGGAGAGCGTACGAACGTGAACGAGACCAGCACCAGCAGACATGCGAACTGCTGGAAGACGTCGCCGTCGAACTCGAGGAAACCCGCCAGGCTTTGTACGGCACCGCGGAACTGCTCGGGTTCGCGCTGACCTGGCTCGGCCTGGGCGACGTCGCCGAGCTGGACCATGTCCGCTGTTGCCCTGAATGCGAAGCCGCGGTCCGCGCCCGCGTCAGCGACCCGGTGTTCTGTCTCCCGTTCCTGGCCAGCTTCCGGATCATCGACACCCGCCCGCTGGAAATCCCTGTTGCCGCCAGATCCGACCCGGTCTGGTTCTGGGCAGCGCAAGCACGCAACCTCATCCGCCCCCGCTAACCCGCACTACTGACCTACCTGAAAGGAAGCAAACAAGGTGCATCGCCAGCCCGCGCGCAACAAGCTCGCCGCTCTCGCTGCCTTCGCCGCAGCCGTCCTCGCCATCGTCGCGTCCGTCACTCTGGCGTTCGTCCAGGCCACGAACGCGGCCACCGCACCCGGCTACAGCCTGACGATCAACCCGGGCACCGGATACGCCGAAGCGAACTGGAACACCGGCACCAACCATCCGTCGCTGCTGATGGCAATCCATTCCAGCATCAGCAGCGTCACCGTCACTGTCACCGGCGCCCGGCGGGACATCGCCACCACCCAGCCTCCGGCGATGACCGTCCTCGGCTACGGATCCGGCACGCCCCGGCTGGAGCTCGCGCCCGAGATCGGCCCGGATTCAGTCGGCAACGACGCGACCGGCTACCCGGACCCGTCGCTGTGCGCCGACCCGGCCGGCGGGATCTGCTGGTCTCTCGGCACCAGCCCGAACAGCTACGACGCCACCTGGGCGCAGGTCCAGACCTACATCCACGGCCTGGGCGGGCTGAAGACGGCGTACCTGGTCGCTGACGCCAGCCAGCCGGCGTCGTACACCGCGGTGATCGAGTCGTTCACCTGGGACGGGCAGCAGCTGGTCCCCGGCATCCAGCCGAACGTGCTGGCCGCCACCCGCGCCTGCGGCAGCTACAGTCACCGGCGCTGGCAGGTCACCAGCCTGGACGGCCCGGCGGTGACGTTCTACGCGTCGACCCGGCTGAAAGACGGTCACTGGCGCCGGTACGGGCAGCCGCTGACGATCCAGCCGCTGGAAAGCGTGTCGTTCATCACCACCCGGGGGACGACTCTGCGGCTCGGCTACCCGGACGGATTCGGCCGCTGGACCTACAGCCAGTTCACCCCGGCCGCAGTGCCGTGCCCGTAACCAGACAGCCGGAGGAACCAATACACCAAGACGACCTCGCACGACGCCACCCAGCAGGTAGAGGGATGAGCGGTCAGATCGTGGCTACGCCCGCGCAACGCCACCACTGCGCGCCTGGCTGGACTTACAGCGAGCCCGGCGCAGATGTACCCGTGGGCTTGTCCCCCATGATGGCGCCCCTGCCGGACGGCATGCGCCGCGCCTACCCTCCGGATGCGCGGCTGTACCCGAAGGGCACCGTCTGGGAGTGCGAATGCGGCCGGGCGTGGGTAAGCACTGGCCCGATCGCACCCAGGTCGCCCGGCTTCATTAGCTTCCGTCGTGAGCACTGGTGGGAGCGTCGTCGGCGCATCGCGAGAGGGGCATCTGCATGAGGGTGGAAGTGCTGTCGTTTCGCGGGTCATAACGTGCGGCCGCCGGACGGTAGTGAGGGCACGCAAAAAGAACCGGCCCGCCCCCCATCACAGGGGGCGGGCCGGTTCAGTTGTACCCGGTGACAGCGCGTTCAGGCTACCCGGCGGAAGCCTTCGCTGTCGCTGTCTTGACCGCGGCGACGACCGTCGCCGGCGAGACATGCGCTCGCAACAGCCCGCCAGCGAACAACGCCACCACCGGCGCTTCCGCCGCCAGCCATTGCGGCGAGATGTGCAACCCGAACGCCCCGGCCGCGGTCGCCGCAGTGCCGAGGGCGGTGAAGAACACGGTCACCCGGGCCGGGCGGGTGACCGCGGCCGCGGCCGCGCCCGCGAGCGCGGTGACGATCACCAGCGCGGCGTGCTGCTGGGTCACCGTCAGATGCAACCCGGCGTTCTTCGCCCACCAGCCGATCACTGCCGCCAGCGTCGCCTGCGCGCCCGCCGCCGTCATCACCGGCTCCTTCGCTACCGTCGCCGCGACTATAGCTGCGGGCTTCATCACCACCACGGCCGCCGTCGCCGCGGCAGCCTTCTTGACTGGCGACGGCTTCTTCGGCGCCGGCGCGTCCAGAGCAGCGGTTGTCAACGGCCCGGCGATGCCGTCAGCAACCAGGTGGTGAGCTTTCTGGAACGCTTTGACCGCCGCTTCAGTCTCCGGTCCGAACAAGCCGTCGACCGTGAGCTTCGGCCTGGCGCCCAGGCTGTTCAGCCTGGCCTGAAGAGCGGTGACCGCCGGGCCCGACGACCCTAGCTGCAGCGAAGGGCTGACGGCAGACTTCGGCCATTTCCACTGGCCGAAGTCCGGTGTTTTCGACTCGTCCAGATCCCACTGGACTCCGTCGGTCACGCCGCTGGCGACACCGGTCTGCTCGAGGACGTCTTTCGGGTTCCACACCCCGGCTGACCAGGCCAGCGTCTGCCACCGGTAGGCGACGTGCTGGGCTTTCGACACCGTCGCATAGCTGCCGTAGATGCCGTTCAGCGTTTCGGACAGCACGAACGCGGTCGCGTCCAGCGCAGCGTCGACCGCCGGCATCTGCTCGGGGGTGACCTGGAAGTCGGCGGCGAAGAAAACGGGAGCGTGCTCGGGTGCGCCCAGCGCCTCCAGCTGGGCTTTGGCCCGGCGCGCCTGTTCAGTGCCGGTGGCCACCCCGCCGAGCATCGCGTCAGCGGCGTCTTCGTAGACGGTGACGATGGCCAGGTCTTCCGCCTGGTACGCCGCCACTTCGGCGCGGGTCAGGTTCTTGGTCGGGTCGGCGGACAGGTACCGGACGACGAACCCGAACCCTGCCGCCTTCAGCGCTTTCGCGAAGACGCGTTCCTGGCCCGGGCGCACACCCCAGGCAAAGTCACAGCCACGCATAACGGGGAGTCCTCTCGGTGTCGCATGACAGAACGGATCGTTTCGGCCAGAACCGCCAGGTCGTCAGCCAGCTTTCTGTGCCCGGCTGCCAGTTCGGCGGCCAGCTGGTCGGCGTGAGCGCGGGTTTCGCCGGCGAGCCGGCGCGCCCGGATGTCTTGCGCCAGGTGATGGGCTTCGATCCGGGCCTTCAGCTTGAAGTAAGTGATCACCTGGCTGGCGCCGCCGCCGGCGAGCGCGGGCCACAGACGCGGCCACCAGTGCGCCCACAGCCACGGAAACAGGTTCACCTGGGCGCGCCGCGCCGCCGCGCCTGCGGTGCCGCAGACGCCTGCTCAGTCGCAGGCGCCGGTGTTTCCGCCGGGCCGGCGGCGGGCTGGCTGAGGACGATCTGGGCGGCGGCCGCCAGATGCGACACCGAGCTGGTCAGCAAGTCGACTTTGCCGTCCAGGCCGTTCAGATGGACGACGACTTCCTGCGTCACTTCCTGGTCGTCGCCGAGCAGCGCGCCCAGGCCGGCCAGCTGGTTCAGGATCGTCGTCGCCGTCGACGCCTTCGCCAGCCCGCCTGCCTGGTAAGCGAGGTTGTCCAGGCGGGCCAGGATCTCAGCCTGGCTGGTGCGGATCTCGGCCAGCTGGGCGAGGACATGCGTACGGAACTTGCTGCGGATGATCGGCATGGTGACAGTCCTCCAGGAGACAGTCAGGGTGCGTCGGGATGGTCCTGGCCGGTGTGATGCCGGTAAGTGTCGGCGGCGATCCGGTGCGCTTTCTCGACCGTCGACCGGAGTTCGTCAAGATGGTGATGGCGGGCCAGGTGCGCGCTGGTGACCGCGGCGAACAACGCGCCCATGAGCGGGATCGCGGTCAGCATCACCAGCAACGCGACCAGCCGGCCAGCGCTGGTGCGGGGGGTGATGTCGCCATAGCCGACTGTCGTCCCGGTTTCGACCGCCCAGTACAAGCTGGTGCTGACCGGAACATGCTCGACAGCCGAGTAGGCGACAGCGCCAGCGGCCAGAACTGTTCCGGCGGCGGCGGCGATCCAGGCTGGTTTCACCGGGCCCGCGCCCGGTCCCACGCTTCAGTCATGTGCCCGCGTTTCGGCTTGGGCTGGCTGGCGAGCTCGGGATGATGTCGGCGGCACGCCCGGAACGGTGTCCCGCCGACTGTGTGCCGGCCGATCCTCGGGCACCAGGGTTCGTGACAGTTGTGGTGCCGGTACAACAGCATCCCGGCCGGGAACCAGGCGAAACACGCGGTCGCGCCGGCGATCCCTGACCAGGTGCCGTACGTCGGGCCGGCTTCGTTGTCCGCGCCCGACAGCATGTACCACAGATGCAGCAGCCAGTGACCCATTCAAGACCCTCCGGGCAGGATCAGCAGACAGGCAACCGAAACCGCCAGGATCACGGTCAGGATGCCGAAGGTTTCGAGGTGCGGATGCTGGCGATGCGGCCGCAGGCGGGCCACCACATAGGCCACCAGCCCGCAGAGCGCCACAGACAGCACCGGGGCGGCCGGGGTGCGGGTGAACGCGTACGGGATCGCTGGCAGCACGCTGCCGGCCAGTGTGGCGGCTCCCATCGCGACTGCTGCCAGCGGCCCGGTGTCTGAATCTGACAGCCACTGGCCGCCGGCCATCGACACCGCCGCCGTCAGCCCGCCGGACAACGCGACCGGGAACACCTCACCGGCGTGACCGGCGGCATAGAA
>Ga0335078_10000241_pt1 | contig 89304 bp, 62 predicted proteins | sample Lox_Sample_32_FD_206711 | JGI IMG/M metagenome (GOLD analysis project Ga0335078, IMG submission 206711) | Soil microbial communities from Loxahatchee National Wildlife Refuge, Florida, United States - Lox_Sample_3.2 | ecosystem: Environmental > Terrestrial > Soil > Wetlands | place: USA... | reverse complement strand
ATATATGCTGTGCTGACTTTTTCGAAATCTCATAAAAACTATTATACCATATCAATCTTTCACATTGTCTGGATGGCCAATTCATCCCCAGGCTAAAGCCTGGGGGTTTTGCTGGCCGCACTAAAATCATTAGTGAATTAGTCCAACTTTGTCAGAGGCTCCAAAAACTTTTGCAGCAGTGTTGTTTATGGATGCGCACTGCGGTTTCCACGCAAAAGAGTGGAGTTAGCGGATTAATTTGGACTAAACAAAAAAAGAGGGCGGAAAAATCCGCCCTCTTTGCAAAAATCTTTCTTTTACTTTAAACCGAAGCATTTTTCAGAACCGCTGCCTCAGGTTATTTATTGATAGTTTCCAATCTGTGACAAGGTGGTAAGCAGGTCATTGTCTGTCGTTATTACCCTTGCGTTTGCGTCAAACGACTGCTGGGCCACTATCATGTTTGTAAGCTCTGTAGAAAGGTCCACGTTTGACGATTCCAGTGCCCCGCCTGTAAGCGTGGCTCCTGCATTCTGTGCTGTGGTTACCCTTGCTACGCCCGAGTCTGCTGTTGGCACATAATCGGAATCTCCGACCTGCTGCAACCCTTCAGGATTGGCAAAAGTCGACATGGCAATCTGCGCCAGTTCAATGGTCTGGGAATTTGAGAACTGGCCGTTTACTGCTCCTGTGCTGCTTACGGAAAGCCCATTCAAAAGGCCGGCTCCAAAACCGTTCTGGCTGTTTATGTACGCTGTCGAATCAGGCACATAAGTCTGCACACCATTTACGTTCTGGAAAGAACCTAGTGCGTCTCCGTTCAAACCGCTTCTGTCTCCTAATGTATTTTCCGCTGTATTAAACGGTGCTTCAGGCTCGTTAACAAAAAGAAATACGCCGTTCGCCGGCATTACCCATGTATTATTGTTTCCAAAATTAGCAGTAATAGTCTGTATTGAAATTGCTCCGTCATTCGGTAACCCCTGCGCTGCATCCGGCGGCTGGACAAGGTTTATTGTCGGTGCATTTTGTATTCCAATCCCTCCGGCTGCATCAGGCGCAACTATGGTCTGCCAGTTTCCACCGTTTGAAGCAAGTGAACCATCATTGTTAAACCAGATGCATGAGCTAACATCGCCCGGGTCAATAGTAATAACAGGTAATGCACCTGCGGCAACGTTCTCATAGTCAATATCAGGATTTGCACCTGCAGCTGCATATGGATTTATCGGCTGGCTTTCGATATTCGTACCTCCAAGGCAGTTCGTATAATCAGGCGAGCCGTTTGTTGTGTCAAACGCATACCAGTCCCATACCGGCCTGGCGGCCGCTCCGGCACCTGCACCGGCCGGATCCGTATTTACTCCGTGCTGGAAAAACCAGAATGTAATGCTCCTTTTCTCGCCAAGCGAGTCATATACAGTCATCGTGGTTTGTGCGTCAGGCGTCACCATGTCCGCGCCTGCTACGCCTCCAATATGGAAATATGCACAATTAGGCACTGGTGGTGGTATAGCTGGGGCTACACCACCGCCCGGACTCAAGCCCTGGTTTACCTGCTGTATTGTCACAACTTCCGCAGCTGCGGGCGCGGCATCGGGAGAATAATTCGATGGTAAGGCTGTCGGCGCAGCTGGTAATGCTACCGGTACGGGAGCTCCAGCAACAACGTTATACCCGGTGCAGGCGGCATTTAGCGGTGTGTTCGAATCAAGATTTCCCGCAAAATTAAGTTCTGTAGTCATCTGAGCAGCCATTTCAAGGTTGCTCGGGATAGTAATGTTCCCTGTTGATGTTGTATTATTTATCTCATACTGATCAGATATCACCTGTACGAGCGGGTTGTCTGAGCCTGTCTGCTCCGCGCTGGCCGCTGCATTTGCAGTCGCTGTGTCTTTAAACTCTCCCATCCATCCCTGAAGTATTGCACCTGAAGACGTCACAACATTTCCGTTGTCGTCCTGGCCGAAATTCCCTGCTCTTGTATAGAGGGTGTTATTTCCCTGCTGAACCTGGAAAAAACCGTTGCCTGTTATTGCCACGTCAAGCGCGTTTCCTGTTGTCTGCAGCGTACCCTGTGTCATGATAGTTTGAATGCTGCCTATCACGTCTCCGAGCCCGAGCTCTTCCGGATCAATACCGCCTATATTTTCCAGCTCATCTGCTCCTGAGGCAGATCCCAAAGACTGGTAAATCTGGTCCTTAAAAGTCATCCTCTGTGCCTTATAGGCAATGGTATTTACGTTTGCGATGTTATTCGCTATTGTAGTCAGCCATTGGCTATTGGTCTGTAATCCTGCTATCGCTGAAGAAAGTGAACTTAGTGCCATGATACATTTACCTCCTTGATTTTTTTACCGCGTATTCAACGCGATTTTGGAGGCTCCTTCCTGAGCCCTGCGGCCTGGGAAGTCCAGCCTCATTAATATTGGCATTACGCGAACGCCGCGCTGTCAATATTTGTGAAAACATTGTCTTTCATGCCTTGATTGTCTATTGCCGTGATAACCGTATTGTTTTTCACGCTTACGATAAGCGAGAATTTGTCGAAAACAAGCAGGCTTTCATTGCCTCCTTTTTCCCGTACCTTGCTTACCGCATCCTGCAGCCGCTGCATCAGCTCCGGCGTGATCGGAATGTTCCTTGACTGCAGCCTTTTCTCTGCGTGCGCGGAAAACTTGATTTCAGAATTGCCTGCCAACTGCTGTTTCAATACGTCCTTAAAGGATGGTGTTTCTATGTCCGCCGTGTTGACAGAGTTTTGCTGCTGTTTTCTCTGCGCTTCCTGTATCTGGGACAGGCTCTGTAGCTGTGAATTAATCTTGTCCAGCGTCATAAAAATCACCACCTTTAAGATCCAGCATTAATTGATGTTACACTTGCTATACCGTAAGCTGTGCCGTTAACCATAATCTGCGGCTGTCCATTTACAAAATTTACCGAACTTACTGTGCCTGATACCGTACCCGTGCTGTTTCCGCTTGAATCAGTAGTAGAAATAGTAACATTTTTCCCGATAAGCGATGCTGCCTGGGTAGTATTTTCCATAAGCAGTAATGCCGTCAAAGTTGTATTCATGGATGTCATGTCTGACGAAAAAGTTGAATTCAGGTCGTTAATCCCTGTCACTGAATCCAAATCGGCTGTCTGATTCATTAAATCGCTCGTGTCCGTGGTGTTAAGAGGGTCCTGATTTTGAAGTTCTGCCATAAGCATTTGCAGGAAAGAATTAGAAGTCAAGGAACCGTTCGGGTTTGTTACAGTGCTAGTGTAATTATTGGTATAACTAAATCCACTCGCACCCGAAACACTACTTGTTGTCGACATTTTTGTTCACCTCCTTTCTTTTAAGCCAAGTAATTGAGAGTGCCGAGCGCATATTCCATGTCGGCATTCTCTATTATATTGTTTGTTGTTTTATCAACTAAAGCTGATCCTTCCCACTCTTTATATGTATTTTGACTTTGTGTTCCATAAGACCCGTTCTGGTTCATTAATGTTACTTCAATATCCTGCGTGTGTACACCTATATTATTTAATGCGCTTTTAAGCTCTCCGATACTTGCCTTTAACACGTTTTTTACACCAGAATCAGTTACTTGAATAGTACCTTTTATCACATTATTCTTATTTTCAATATTTATAGTTAATTGTCCCAGATTTTCCGGTTTTAAAACCATTTTTATCTCAGTTTTCGGAACCAACTGTATATTATCGCCTATATTATCAACTATCTGCCTGATTAATATATCCTTTTTTGCATCAGAGACAAAGGATGTTATATCCGAAAATATCTGCTGCGGGTTCTGTGTTTTCACTGTATTTTGTGATGTCGCTGCAATATTGCTTACAACATTATTAATGTCATTAATTGTTTTATTTTCTATATTATATTTAAAATCCTCATTTTTCCCGAGAAGCTGTTTTGATACTGTGTTTACTGTATTTCCGAAATTATTACCAAAATTTTCATCATTATATTCAACGTTTGCCGTATTGTTTGATTTCAATTGAGAGTCCTGAGACAAACTTGTCTTAATATTTGTCGATGCGCCTACTTCTCTTTGAGGCAAAATAACAATTGATTCTTTAATCAAGTTATTTATTTGATTATCAGCATCCTGATTTGATTTAATATCTCCTGCATTAACTGCAATTTGGCTGTTATTACTATTAGTCTGTAGATCTTGTGATTGATTGTTAAATTTTGTATTTGAGTCGGAAGTCAAAATATATTCAGGCTTATTTGTTATCTCTATTTTGCCATTTAACTGGTTTAGAAGGTTATTAATTTGATTAATCAGTCCTTTTACTCCATTTCCCTGTTGATTATTTTCAGAGTTGATAGTGTCTAATGAATCATTATTCAACACTCCGGTATCAGTTGAAGAAATTAACATATTATCGTTTTGATTTGCTGTTGTAAGTTTCGGTGATGCTGTCTGCGGTTTTGAATTTGATGCCACCACACTGGTCTGGATAATTTTATCAATGGCGTCTTTTAAAGATAATATATCAGTTTTAATCACATTGTTTGCAGAAGCAATATTATTAGATTTATAAGCAGACTCAACATTAGAAATATTAGTATTTGTATTATTCCCCACTAATGTCGGAGACGAAAAGTTTTGTGACTTTACACTTTGTTGTAAACTATTCTCCTGATTATTGCCATTCAATTCATTCAAATTCTGTTGAATCGAATTAATTTGTACAGTACCAATATTTTTACCTAACACAATTGAAGTGTTTAAACTAGAAATTGTTTCCGGTGTTGTAGAGATGTCTTGATTATTTAAATTTGATATTGTTAAAACTGCAGGCACTGAATTCGTCCGTAATGCAGCCCCTTGATTAATAGCACTTCCAATCATTGTATTATTCTGTGCATTTGAATCTGGCAAGTTATTGTTTATCTGCATCAGCCCTATTTTATCCACATTGCTTACATTTGCAGTATTATCAGAATCAACAACAGCTAAAGCCGAATTTTTAGGGTTTATAATTTTACTTATATTTCCAATATTATTTTGAATTGACTTAATGTTATTATTCGCGTCATTCAAGGAAATATTGTTTATATTATTTCCTATTTCAGATAATGTGTTATTAATATCCTCTAATTGTGTAGCCCCGATAGCATTATTCTGTTTAACATAAACTGTTAAGCTTTTCTGAAGTTCATTTATTAAATTATTGAGATTGGATATGTTATTCTGATTCGCCAACGGTTGTTGATTTAAAAATTTAGTGGATAAATTTTGTATGATTGGTTGCAATTTATTTGCTTGTGTTTGTCGAGCTAAAACGTTGGGTAAATTTTTATCTGTTTTTTGATTTCGAGTAGAATCAATTGCTTGTTGATTAAGGGAAATGTTTTCAACATTAATATTATTTGCATCCGATGAAACAATTTCTGTTACGGCAGTCTTTAATCCGTTAATAAATGTTGATTTTTCTGCTGATGTAAAACCATAGCTGTCTGATATTCCTTGTATCGTGGGATCCTTTTCAAGGCTTGATACACTCTGATTCGCAATATTCTTAATATTACCAGTTAGAAAGTATATTGCTGCGGTATTATATAAAGCATTTTTTAATTTTTCATTGTTTATTATTTGGTTCCCAAGAGTAATTTTATTTGATATTTGATTAGAATTATCACTAAACAAAGACGAAATAATGTTTTTAAAATTATTATTATTTTGATTATTTGATTGCGTGTTATTAAATATTAATAAAGACGAATTGCTGTTAACCGCGCTAGCTGCAATTAAAACATCCACAAAAGTCGCCTCCTTTCTTGAATCTTTTGCGCCAGCTCGTCCCCCTTGCGGTCCGGACATTTTTGCTGGCAAATCTCACTTACTACACCAAAATTTTACACAATTTCTATAAATATGTCAAGTACTTTTTCAAATTTATTTGTTTCAATTAGTGAATTCTTATTTCTTTATTAAAAACCTATATTTTTAATGGTTTTCTTATGTTTTCTCAATTATACACTTCTCTGTTCTTTTCTATTAAACTTACCTATTGCAATTTCATCAAGTACTTTTTGCTCGTTTTGAATAACCAATTTTTTAAAGTTTTCATAGTGTCTTTCCTTCAATTTCTCAAAGATCTTTTTTTCCTTACTTGCTTCTATAACTTCTTCTCTTTTATCATCGGCACGTTTTTCCAGTTCTTTTATCACTTTTTCAATACTTGTAATCTGCCGTCTTAACGAATTTATATAATTTTCATAAAAAATATAAGATTGAATATTTAGTAATTCGGATTTGTTATTGAGTTTTTCTTGACTGATACGTTTCTTTTCCAAGTTAATGTCATTTAGCATCATTTCCTGCTCAGTTTTTAATGCGATTAATTTTAGCAGTTCTTTTTTTAATTCTTGTTCCTTATTTTCTTTAACTTTTAGAACTGTTTCAAATTTAAATTGAAACTTTTTCATTTTTATATCTTATTCTTAAAAATGTCTTCTAGTTTTTGAATAGTATCTTGAAACTCTGTTTTTTCATCAATATCTTGAACCAAAAATTGTTTTATTTCCCTGTTTTTTTCTATAGCATAATCAATTTGAGGGTTACTGCCCTTAACATAAGCGCCAATATTTATTAAATCTTCTGCATTCCTGTAGGTAGCAAGATTTTCTTTAAGTCTATTAGCTGCACGTTTATGATCTTCTTCAGTTATATCTATCATACATCTGGAAATGCTATCTAATATATCAACGGATGGATAATGATTTTGAGCAGCAAGTGCGCGTGATAAAACTATATGCCCATCAAGTATCGCACGTACAGCATCTGATATTGGTTCATTGAGATCATCAGCTTCAACAAGCACGGTATAAAGTCCTGTTATTGTCCCTTCCGAAGGCGTTGTTCCAGCCCGCTCAAGAAGTCTAGGCAGGATTGCAAATACCGAAGGGGTATAACCTTTTGTTGTAGGCGGTTCTCCTATTGCAAGTCCTATTTCTCTTTGAGCCATAGCAAAACGAGTGACAGAGTCCATCATTAACATTACATTTAAACCTTTATTTCTAAAATATTCGGCTATTGATGTTGCCACAAAGGCGCCCATTCTTCTTACTAACGCCGGTTGATCAGATGTTGCCGCAACGACAACTGATCTTTTCAATCCTTCTTTCTTTAAGTCTTTTTCTATAAAATCCCTTACTTCCCTGCCTCTTTCACCGATAAGAGCAATTACATTTACATCAGCACTTGTATTTCTCGCTATCATACCAAGTGTTACACTTTTTCCCACTCCACTGCCGGAAAATATACCTATCCTTTGTCCTTTCCCTACTGTTAGACATCCATCTATAGATCTTATTCCAGTGGCAACAGGTTCTCCAACCTTCTTTCTGGTTAGAGGATCCGGCGGATTGTTATACACAGATACTGATTCCTTTACTTTAACAGGCCCCCTGTTGTCAATAGGTCTTCCCAACCCGTCTAAAACTCTTCCCAATAAATTATCACCAACTGCAATTTTAAATTCCTGTCCTGTAGATAAGACCTTGCTTCCAGGTCCTATGCCATGAAGATCTCCCAAAGGCATAAGCAAAGCTTTGTCTTCTCTGAAACCTACTATTTCTGCATCAATGACTATTTCCTCGTTTCTTGATATTATTTTGCAAAGCTCACCAATGGCAGCGCGTAGCCCTGCAGTTTCAACTACAAGTCCTACAATTTGAGTAACTTTGCCGTTACTTTTCAAAGTGTCAATTCTTTTTAATTTGTCATGGTATTTTTTTAAATCAATGTTCATCAAATAAACCCTTTATTTGGAAAGATTTTTCTTAATTTCCTCAAATTGGTAGGCTATATCAGTATCAATTATTTCATTGTGCGTTTCTAACCTGCATTGTCCTTTATCAACAAAATCATCCGGCAAAATATGCAATATATCAGGATTATCGACAAGTTGAATGAAATCTTCCCTGTGCGATTTGATTAATTCAATATCTTCAGGGTTGCAATATATGGTTATTTTTTCTTTATCTTCAAGTTTTCTTATAGCTTCCTTTGTAAGGTTGATTACTATTTCCCTGCTAATTTTCAGCTCTTCTTGAACGACTTTCTTGGAAATATCGATAGCCAGATTGATTATTTCTTCTTCAGTATTTGAAATAATTTTATGTTTTTCTTTTAAAGATGAATTGACAACATCAGTAAAAGTATTAATCAAATTTAGGTATTTTTTTTCTATTTCGTTTTTTGCATTATTGTTTCCTTCATCAAACCCTTTTTGATAGCCCACTTCAAAGCCTTGTTTGCTTTTTTCTGTTTTAAGGTTTTCGGCTTCTTCTTCTGAAGCCTTTATTTTTGCCTTTATAGCTTCTTCAGTATCAATAAGCATTTTTTTACATCTTTTTTCAATTTCACTCAGCTCTAGTTGTTTTTCCTTAATACCAATTTCAAGCTTCTTTAATAAATCTTCTGCCTGGTTTAACTTATCTTCTGCATTTTCTTCTTTCTTTTTTACTTCTTCTTTTAGGATATCACTCTTTGAAAGAAAAACTCCCCGTAGTTTATACGGGGAATTTTTGATATGATAATCCTCTGGTTTGTAAATATTTTTAAACAAAAATTTCTTCCTCCCCTCCGCGGGCTACAACAATTTCTCCCATTTCCTCCAATTGTCTTATAACATTGACAATTTTTTGTTGAGCTTCTTCTGTTGTCTTTAACCTTACAGGGCCCATAACTTCCATATCTTCCAATATCATCTGTCTTGCCCTACTTGACATGTTCTTCAATATTTTGTTTCTACACTCTTCAGAAGCTCCTTTTAATGCTAAAACAAGATCTTTCGAATCGATTTCGCGAAGTATTTGCTGTATAGTTCTGTCATCTAAAAGTAATATATCATCAAACACAAACATCAATCTCTTGATTTCATCTGCTAAATCCGGATTTTGTTCTTCAAGCTTTTCCATAATAGCCTTTTCTGTCGACCTGTCTACTCTGTTTAATATTTCAGCAACTGCTCTAATACCACCTGCGGATGCAAATTCTTGTGTAAATACAGAAGCTATCCTTCTTTCAAGTACCTTTTCAACTTCCATTATTACTTCAGGAGTTGCTCTATCCATTGTTGCGACCCTAGTTGCAACATCAACTTGTACTTCAGGCGGAAGTGCTGATAATATAGTGGATGCATGATCTGAAGTAAGATGTGCTAATACAAGTGCAATGGTCTGTGGGTGTTCATTTTGAATAAAATTTAAAATTTGTTGTGGATCAGTTCTCTTTATGAAGTCAAAAGGCGTCATTTGCAATGCGCCTTGTAATCTGTTTAATATTTCAACAGCTTTTTGCTCTCCTAAAGCTTTTTCCAGTAATTCTCTTGCATAATCAATTCCACCCTGGGATATATATTCCTCTGCCAATGCAAGTTGATAGCTTTCTTCAAGTACTTGGTCTCTATCAGGGGGCTGTACCTTTTTTGTATTTGCTATTTGCAGTGTTAATTGTTCCACCATTTCGTCGCTTAAATTTTTAAAAATTTCCGCAGAAAGATCCGGTCCTAATGTTATTAAAAGAATTGCTGCTTTTTGTTCTCCTGACAATGGCATTATATTATCACCTCTTCTCCTCTGTTAACCAGCGTTTAATAAGTTGCACGACAATTTTAGGATTCTCTTTTGCAATTTTTGTAACTTGTCTTCTCATTTCTGCACGTTTTTGAGCTTCAGCTAATTCAGCGGCTGAAGGAACTGCTTCAAGCGGAACTTCAACTTCCTCTTCTTCTTTTACTTCCCTTGCAACACGCTCAATCTGTTTCCTAAGTTTTTCTCTTATCGCCTTTGGTTTTAATGTTGCTCTTAAGAATAAGAGCGCAAAAAGAAGTATTCCAAGTACAACTCCAAGTCCCAAAAGAGTTGTCATATATTTTTCTCTGGCTGTAACTTGAGTCTGAAACATTTCCGCCTTTTCGTTTGTCTTGTCAAAAGAAATATTCTCTACTGCTACCTGATCACCACGGCCAATATCAAGTCCAGCTGCTGCTATTACAGCATTTTTTATTGACTGCACCTGTTGAGGTTGGAGATTATCAACTATAACTGCAATAGATAGTCTTTTTATTGCCCCTACTGCCTCAATTGTATGATTCTCTTTTTTGGTTATTTCATAATTGTCCGTACTTTCTGCTTTCGTATACTGTGAATTTCCGCTTACTACAGATTTATAACCCGGTATATTTGAATCCGTCCCAGGAACTCCGCCCGGATAAACTCCAACCCCAGTATAACTTTCAAGTTTCTTCTGTTCGCTGCGCAAAATACCTTTGCCTCCAACTACTGGTTCATAAACCTCGTCCTTCTTCTCCACCTGATTGAAATTTAACTCTGCTTTTACTCGTACAGTTGCTCTATGCTCACCAAGTACCGTAATAAGCATTGACTCAACCCTTGCCTGTATATCTTTTTCAAGATTTTTCTGCAAAGTAATCTGTTGGTCGGTAAGCTTCAGTTGTTTTGATAATGAGTATGTCGAACCATCCTCATCTAGAAGATCATCCCTGATTGCGTCACTCAAAACCTCACCTTGAGTATCAACTATTGTAACATTAATAGGTTTAAGCCCTTCAACGCTAGATGAAACAAGATGAACAATTGCTTTTATCTGTCCCAAATCAAGTTTCATTCCTGTCTTTAATTTAACAAGGACTGACGCGGTTGGTTCTTTTTCTTTTTCCTCGTAAAGTTCTTTTTCAGGCAAGACTATATGAACTCTTGTTTCATCAATAACATCAAGGCTAGAAATTGTTCTGTTCAACTCACCTTCAAGCGCCCTTACATAATTAACTCTTTGTGTAAAGTCTGTCACTCCAAGATTTGTCTTATCAAAAATCTCAAAGCCTACAGCACCACCCTTTGGGAGGCCTTTTGATGCAAGATCAAGCCGTGTATCATAAAGATATTTATTTGGTACAAGAATTGCCTTGCCATCATTAGTAATTTTGTATGGTATTTTTTTGTCTTTTAAATCATTAACTATTATACCGGCATCGTCACTATTCAAATTCGAATATAATGTTGCATAACTCGGTTGTGAAGTCCAAACGCCCAATACAATTAATCCAATTAATACGATTGAAGGAACTGCAACCCACAATGTTTTTTGACTGTTATTTAATCCCGACCAGAATGTCCTAAGCCGTTCCAACATCCTCAGTAAAAATTCGTTCACCCAAACACCTCGCTATTTTATAGTTTTAAATTTGCATATTCATTAATTGCTGATAAGCATCAGTTATTTTATTTTTTACTTGTAATGCCAATTGTAATGTAAGAGAGGCTTTTTCTGCTGCCAACATAACATTATGAAGTTCAATATTCTGTCCTGCGGCTAATTGTTGCATAGCAGTGTCAGCATCGACTTGTGAATTATTTAAAGCATTCATTGCCATATTTAATAAATTTTTAAATTCAATTTTCTCTGTTTGTTGTGGTTGTAATTTATCTATAGAAGGTTGAAGTATGGTTTCCGGTATACCAATTGAACTTGTTATTGACTCAACACCATTTAATCCTATTTGCATTCATTTCTCCTCCGACATATCAAATTTTGGTTATTAAATTTTCCCTATATTCAATGCTTGCGTAGCCATTGTTTTTGCTGAATCAATTGCTGTGACGTTCGCTTCATATGCACGCGTAGCTGAAATCATATCAATCATTTCCTTTACTATATTGACATTAGGCATTGCAACATAACCATCTTTATTTGCATCGGGATTACCCGGATCATAAACTAAGGTTGGAGGTGTAGGGTCTGTTGTTATAGCAGACACCTTTACTCCTTGAAATTGATTTATTCTTTTGTTCTGTTCAAATGCAAAAGGTATTAAAAATTGAAGTTTGTCTCCTCTCGGTTCAAATATTACTCTCTGTCTTACATACGGTCCACCTTCAGGAGTTTTCGTTGTATTTACATTTGCTATATTATTTGCAATAACATCCATTCTTAATCTTTGTGCAGTTAAGCCAGAAGCACTAATATCGAACGAACTAAACATACCCATATATTAAAGGCCTCCCTTCATGTCGTTATTACGTTTTTTAACATTCCTAATTTTAATGATAATAATTCAGCCATTGTAGAATAATATATAGTATTTTCAGCCATTTTTGACATTTCAGAATCAATGTCAACATTATTGTCATCAGTCCTTAAAGATGTTTCAGTGCGTGTAACAATTTGTGGTTCTAGATTATTTACAGTTACTTCAGGAACTATTGGAATATGATTTTTATTTGTAAGTTTTAACTTCAGATAATCTCCTTGCGTCTTATCAAGTACTTCTTGAAGCTTACTTTGAAAAACGACTTCTGAAGCTTTAAAACCAGGTGTGTCGACGTTTGCAATATTATTTGTAATTAATTGATGTTGCAAACTTGCAGCGTTTAATGATTTCTCTAATATCTTCATTGTATCACTTGAAAAAATAGCATCTATCATTGTTAAAATATCCTCTTTGAAATAATTTTATAAAATATTTTCTAATGTAATGAGTGTTTTCATATTACTTAATTTTATATTTTTTGTCAAGAAATTTTTTATATATATTTATTAACAATATTGAAACAATGTTTTACAATTTAAATTATTTATATCTATTTTGTTTCTTAATTTTGTTATATTCATTAACGTGTTTCCCTGTATAAAGGTTTAAATATTGAGACACCAATATTTCATTTTCTTTTTCTGCCTTTATTAAATCATCAAATAATAAATTTATATTTTTTATAGTATTTTCAGCATTTTTCGAATATTTCCGGCCTTGAATAAGATTTTTAGAAATAGATGTTTCAATTTCAGTAAGCAATTTAAGTAGTTTATCTTTTTTATCATCAATAAATAATGCTTTTTTAGGGTTGTTTTTTAATAAAAAAGAATTTTGTTTTATGGTTAGTTTATAAAGTAAAGAAATAACTTTAGCCTTTTTTATAAGTGTTTCATCTAAAAATAGAGTCATTTTATTGTTCTTTTACTATTTTTGATAATATATTTTCTAACGTATTTTTATCTATAGCCGTATTGTAATCCAAATTTAATTCAATAACTTGTTTTAATATCATATTTATTAATTTTGCACTATTAATATGAAAACTATTGTTCTTTCCCAATTTGTTTATATCTTTAACAACTTTTCTTATTTTATCAAATACTCTCTTTTCAATTTTAACAATTGTTATTCTATTTTCTTTTTTTAAATTTGTATTATTTTGTATTTCAGGTAAAAAGGCATTTTCACTTGTCTTTTTTATTGCAAGCTCCTTTTCTTGTTTTAGGCGAAGTAATCTTGTTATTTGAATATCAGCTTCGGTAGATTTTTTATCTTGATCCATTTTTACCTCTTTAGTACTATTTTTGTTTAAGTATTCTGTCGAAGTTAGAAATTGTTTTTTCAATTTTAGTATATATATTAAAATTGTTCCTCATTACTTCCTCTATATCAAGATTCATTTTATCTACAAGCTTTAGATAATCGCTTATTCTCATAGATGTATCATTTATTATTTTAAATAATAACTCACTGTCTGTAAAATGTTCTTCTGTATAAAGAGAAATATTGTTTATTATTTTTTCAATATGCTTAACATCTTTAACTATTTGGATAAACATATCTCCTGTTTTATAAAAAGTTGCAATGTTTGCTTCAAGTTTTTCTGTCACTTTTATTATTTCGATAACTTCGGCAGTTCGAACTTGAATATTTTGTAAAATTTGAGTTATTTCTTCTGCGGCAGTATTTGAATTAGCTGCAAGTACTTTAATTTGTTCGGCAACTACAGAAAAACTCTTTCCCGCTTCTCCGGCTCTTGCTGCTTCTATTCCTGCGTTAAGAGCAAGAAGATTTGTTTTTTTTGTCATATCGACAATTGTTACAACGAAATTTTTGATTCGTTTAGACATTTCCATCAATTCTTCAATAAGCTTTGTTGAGGACATAATTGATACTTTTAATTCATTTATATTTTTAATCTCATCGCCAATGGTCTTTACACCCGAAGATGCAAGTGTAGTTTGCTGCTTTGCATCTTTCAAAACATCTGTTGTTTCTTTATCTATATTTTTGGATGTATTTTTTATTTCCATGCCTATTGCCTTAATTTTTTCAAATATTTTAGTATTGCCGTATAAATAATCTTTTATATCTTTCATTTCTTTCTGAAGTTTATCATTATTTTGGCTTTCATTATCAAATGTGTTTTTAATTTCTTTTAAATCGCTAATAAATATCGACATGTCTCGAGTATCAAGAATAACGTTCTTTGCCATTTTTTTTCTTTGATCTTTTATTGTATCTGCAATTTCAGTAAATATTTTGTCATCTTCTAAATCATATATATCAAGCATATTATTTTTTAGTGCATTAACAACTTTTTCCAAATTATTTATTGTATATTTCCTGAATATAAATAAACTAATAATGCAGACAAAGGAGCTACCGATTAAAATCATGATAAAAGTAATCAATAACCCGGTTTTTAAAAAAAATGAAAAAAGCGCAGAAAAAAACGCAGAAAAAACAACAACTAAAGCAATGCAAAGAATATAAAGTATTTGAATTTGCATTAAGATCCTCCACTTTCTCGTTTAATATCAGCCCCTAATTTCCTTAATTTTTCATCCAGAGATTCGTAGCCACGGTCCAGGTGATAGACTCTGTTTATTTCACTATAACCTTCCGCAGCAAGCGCGGCTATTATAAGAGCAGCGCTTGCACGCAAGTCAGAAGCCATGACATTTGCTCCTGAAAGCTTTTTAACTCCATTTACAGAAGCCATATTACCGTCTATTTTGATATTAGCCCCCATTCGTGCCAGTTCAAGTACATGCATAAATCTGTTTTCCCAAATAGTTTCTTTTATTATCGATTGTCCTTTCGCGCAGCACATTAAAGCCATCCATTGCGCTTGTATATCTGTCGGGAATCCAGGATATGGTTCTGTTATAATATCAACGCTTTTTATTTGACTTTTATAAGGTAAAATCTGGACATTATTGCCCTGTATATTAAATTTTACACCTGTTTCCCTTAATTTTGCAAAAAAGATAGTCAAGTGCTCTGCATTTAAATTCTCTATATTAACTTTGCCTTTTGTAACAACGGCAGCAGTGATGAGCGTAGCGGCTTCTATTCTGTCCGGTATAACAGAATAGTCTTTAACACCACTTAATTTTTTAACCCCTATTATTTTCAATATGTCAGTGCCTGCCCCTTGAATTTTCGCACCCATTTTATTTAAAAAATTAATGGCGTCCAACACTTCTGGTTCTTTAGAAGCATTTTCAATTATTGTTTCACCATCTGCCATAGTGGCAGCTAGCATAACATTTACCGTGGCTCCCAGGCTAACTTTATCAAAAACAATATGAGTTCCTACCAATTTTTTTGCTTTTGCAATTATATATCCATGTTTTACTTCAATTTTCGCACCGAGTTTTTGCATACCCATTATATGCAAATTAATCGGCCTTTGTCCTATAGCGCATCCTCCCGGTAATGACACTTTTGCTTCCTTATATTTTGCAAGTAAAGGGCCTAATACATAATAAGATGCTCTCATAGTTTTTACAAGTTCATAAGGTGCCTTATAATTGTTTATAGAAGCCGGCTCAATATTTATAGAGTGGTTTATTATTTCAGTTTTTGCTCCTAGTATATGCAAAAGCTTTGACATAGTCTTTATATCTGAAACAAACGGTATATTTTTTATTATTGAAGGCTCATCGGATAATATTGCAGCCGCCATTATAGGCAAAGTAGCATTTTTGGAACCTGAAACGCTGACACTTCCTTTTAAACTTTTGCCGCCTTTTATTACTATTTTTTGCATGTTATTCCTTTTTTTAAAATTGAATTGTTATTATTATAATATGTAATCTAATTATAGTCAAAGATAAATTAAATATGCTTTTTTCCGCAGTATTTTTTTAATGTATACGCAATAAAACCAGCACACGTTGCAAACGCATTTCCAGTGATGGATAAGCCAGTTTTTTCGTCTACACTTTCACAAGCAATATAATCGTCCATTATGCTTTTCCTGAAAAACTCCAACCCAAAATTTTCATATTCAGATACAAGCAATGAATTTGCACCTGACAATGCCCACGGATGCATTGCATGCAAACTCCCCGATTCTTTAATTAATGATGTTTCAAAAAAATTCTCATTTTTTACGGAATATGACCATTTAAGCGTATTTTCATAATAAACTTTCAAATCAACATCTATAAATCCAAAATAATCAAGCAGCCTCAGGCTGCCGGCAGGTTCTTCGTACAATTTATAGTTATCATTTAAGTCAAATTCATAAGCTATGAGTCTGTCTTTTTTAATAATTGCATATTTTTTTATCGCGTTTTTGACTTTTCTAGCCATATTTAGAAAGTGTTTTGCTAGTCCCTTTTGGCCAATACAATTCAATAAAAAATGAATGGATCCAAATGCTTTCCATACCAAAACATTGTCATATGTATTGTATTCGTATTTACATGGATCATCGCTGGGCCTTAATTCAGTCTTATAAATATTATTGTTTTCATTCTTCCAATTCTTAAACCTTTTTTCAGCTAGTAATAATTCTCTGTATATAAATTCCTCCTGTAAAAACTTTCTGTCACCGGTTTCTTTTATGTAGCATTCGAGAGCGATATAAGGAGCACAAAGTCCATCAAGCTCAAACCCAGGTTCAAGTACTGTTCCATTGATGAACCTTGAGTGTATTCCAAAATTTTTGGTCTGAGTTTTGAATATATATAATAGTATGTCTTTTGCCCTTTGCTTGTCTATTTCAAGTATGCCCGGGAAACTCCACAAAAGACAGTCTCTATCCCAATAAGCGCCGCTTACATAATACTCCGGGCTTCTTGATGTCACAGCTACAAGTTCTTCTGTATCAATACATCTTCCATACGCAAAAAAATAATTGAAAAAAGAGTTAATATTACAGATTTTTTCAAGATGCTTTTCTTTTATATTGCAAACTCTTGTTCCAAGCCAGTCCTTAGATTTTTTAAAAAGTTTATCATACCCCAGCCTTTTTAAATAAATGCTTGAATATAACGCAGATATATCTTCAAGTCCTGCACCTATGTAATAATTGAATATCTTCGATTCATTAACAGCTATGTGTATATTATTCGACATATTGAATGCTGTTTTATCCTTGCTTAATGAAAATTTATTTGGTTCATCCGCAAGGAAAGCTAAAGCAAATATATTCTTATAACTTCTTATGCTTAAAATTGCGCCTTTAAACCAATCTTGAAAATACATTATCTTTTCAGCATTTAATTTATAAGATGAATTAATATTTATATACATATCTTTGAGTGAATATATACTTTCAATTTTAATATTAAAACTTTTTAAAGATTTGTTGAGAATTTTAATATTATAAATAAACCCCCTCAGTTCGTTTGGCGCAAGTATTGTGATTGTAAATTCAATTCCGTTATATGTTATTTTCGCGTTAGGTATCCAATAATTAATTAATTCAAATTCAGTTTTAGTCAGATCTATCTCTTCCTCGTCTACAAATATTCTTAATTTCATAATGCAGTCCAGAAAAAGATTGCCATTTAAGTCCATACTCAAAGCGCTGATCCCGTTGATACTCATATCCTCTTTGACTTTAATAAGTGAAATATACTCGTTGCCAGTATAATATTTCACGAATACCTCCGTTAAATCAGATTTATTTGATCTTTAAGGCTCTTCAAATACTCCTTTATTCTGTCAACATCTTCAATTGCAAATAGCTCTTTTCTTATTTTAGCTGCATCATCAAAGTCTTTAATATATTTTGCTATAAATTTCCTTATTTCAAACACTGCTCTTTTCCCCTTAAATTCCGACATCAAATCAAAATGCCTTAAAGCAACATTTATTTTATCTGCATGGCTTGGTGAATATTTCTCGTCTTTAATTGATTTAAATATAAATGGATTTCCAATTGCGCCCCTTCCTATCATGCCTGCGTCACAACTTGTAATTTCCATTATTTTATTGGCGCTATCCCTGTCAGTTATATCGCCGTTGCCTATCACAAAAAGTTTTGAGATTTTCTTCAGCTCCGTTATATTGCTCCATGCAGCACGGCCGGAAAAAGCCTGTGCCTTTGTTCGGGCATGTAATGTAATTATTGTTACACCGTTTTCTTCAGCCATCTTGTTAAATTCAAGGAAATTAATCGAATTTTCATCCCACCCGCTTCTTATTTTAATGCTTACCGGTATGTCTCCGGCAGCCTCCACTGTCCTTTTTATTATATTGCATGCCAGGGCCGGGTCAGTCATAAGATATGCCCCATTTTTTGAATGAACGACTTTTCTCACCGGGCATCCAAAATTAATATCTATCAAATCATAACCCATGTCTTTTGCTACTGACGCCGCCTCATAAAACATATCCGGCTTATTTCCAAAAAGTTGTATTCCTATGGGTCTCTCTTCGGGAGAATAATATAAGATATTTTTAAGCCTTTTTCTTGCCTTTGCATTGGTTATCGAGTGGACATTTATCATTTCGGTGAAAACTAGGGTTGCCCCGAATTCCTTGCATAATATCCTGAAAGGATGGTCGCTGTAACCTGCCAGTGGAGCAAGAACAAAAGGGAATTCTTCTATTGCCTCAAATAATTTAATTTTGGTCAAAATTCACTTTTTCTTTCTTTTGGTGATTTTTTCCCTTACCCTGCCGACTTCCTGGCCAAATAAAAAAGCCAGTCTGTTTGTTACAAGGAATACTACAATTACAACAACTGTCGACATCGCAGCAAGGTAATACATACCACATCCAACCGCCAGCCCAATACCCGATACAGTCCACAAACTTGCAGCAGTTGTCAGTCCAAGGACGGATCCCTGTGACTGGATAATAGTCCCGGCCCCAAGGAAACCTATTCCAGTCACAACCTGTGCGGCTATTCTGCCTGGATCAACCTGCGCTTTTCCCAAAAACATATCATACACGTATATAGAAACCATCATAAAAATTGTTGAACCCATGCCTACAAGTATGTGTGTTTTGAGCCCGGCGGGTTTATGTCTCATTTCCCTGTCCAAGCCTATCAATCCGCTTAAAACCATAATTATTAAAAGCTTAATTGTGATTTCTAGGTTTCCCATATTTGCCTCCCTGTATTTCATCTTTAATAATAAAAATCATGTTGATTTAATCAGATTTTACATCTTTTCTTATAATTTGTAAATTATTCATTTACCAGCGATCAAACGTAAATCATTTTTTTTGTCATGCCACCGTCTATTACAAAATTCTGGCCGGTGATAAAAGATGCCGCCTCAGATGCTAAATACACAGCCATAGATGCGATATCCTCCGGCTTCCCCACTCTACCCGCAGGGTGCTGTAATTTATCAACATCCGAGTGTTTATTTATTTTTCTTAAACTTTTTTTCTTCCATTCAGATACTTCTATCCAGCCTGGACTAATGCAATTTACACGTACTTCCGGTCCAAGGCTTATGCTTAAAGCATGCGTCAAAGCCACTATACCACCTTTAGATGCAGAATATGATTCCGTGCCTGCTTCTGACATAATTGCCCGGGTTGACGCTATATTTATTATACTGCCCTTGGATTTTTTCAAATGTATCGATGCGTATTTCGAGCATAAAAACGAACCTGTTAAGTTTACGCCAAGCACTTTATTCCATTCCTTCATGCTTAATTGCTGCAAGGGCTTGAATAAGCCTATTCCTGCGTTATTTATTAATACGTCAATTGTCCCTGTTAAAAAAAGCGATGCGTTAATGAACCTTTTTACGTCCTTTTCATTTGATACATTACATCGCATGAAACTAAGCTTTTTTCTTGAATTCATTTCATTTATGAGTTCTTTTCCGGCTTCAGTATCAATATCCGCAACAGCGACAAAATATTCATTGTCAAGGAATGTTTTAGTAATACATTTTCCAATTCCTTGCGCACCGCCTGTAACTAAAACTGTTTTATTCGGCATCTTTTCCTTTCATATATTCTATTAAATTTTCAAATTCGGATCAGCTTCAAGATCAAAATTTGATTTCTTTTTTGCCTTCAGGTAAAGATATCCAGCATACGCAACCATGCCGGCATTATCCGTGCATAAAAGAGCTGCCGGTATATAGGCCTTTACATCTTTATCCTTTGTAAAATTCATTATCTCATCCTTTAAATACTTATTGGCAGCTACCCCTCCGGTTATGGCTATCCTTTTAATCCTGTGAATTTTATACAGTCTTTTTATTTTATTTACAAGCGTTCTTATCACTGCTTTTTGAAATGCGGCAGCTATGTCATCTATAGTGATTTCACCCTTTTTAATTTTTCCCTTGTTCTTATCTATGTAATACAAAACTGATGTTTTAATGCCCGAAAAGGAAAAATCAAAACTCTTATCCTTCATAAACGCCTGCGGGAAAATTATTTTTTCGGCTTTGCCTTTTAATGCAGCGTTGCTTATCGACGGTCCTCCAGGATATGGGAGTCCCAGCATTTTTGCCACTTTATCAAATGCTTCTCCTGCAGCATCGTCTCTCGTGCTTCCTATTAAATCATAATTGCCGAACCCTTTGGCTATATAAATATTGGTGTGCCCTCCGGAAACTACCACCCCTATAAAAGGAAAATCGAAATCTTCATAATCAAGAAAAGGACTTAACAAATGTGACTCAAGATGGTTTACGCCTATAAAGTTTATCCCCAGGGCATAAGCCAGTGCTTTGGCATAAGAAAGCCCTACTATAAGCGAGCCGGCGAGGCCAGGTCCGGATGTTACTGCAATTGAGTCCAAATCATTCATTTTTATCTTTGCTTTTGCCAATGCCTCGTCAACTACCGCCGGCAGCTTGATTAAATGCTCCCTTGCGGCTATTTCAGGCACGACCCCACCGAAAACTTTGTGGATGTCTATCTGTGAAAATATAATGTTTGAGAGTAACTTCCCGTTTTTCAGAATTGCTGCAGATGTTTCATCGCAGGATGTTTCTATACCCAACACGTACATTTATATCACCTTATAAAAAAAATTTAGCACAGTCATCTTTTGCATATTTAATTTAGGCTTTCGATTTGATTAGTAAAGTAGCTCAGAAGCGTACACAAATTCAAAGCCCTGCTGTTCCATAAGAGGAATATTATCAAGCAACACTTTCAGAGTCGCAGGCTTGTCATGCCCTATCGCTATGACATATCCTTTTGTTTTGGCTACTGCCTTGGCTTGTTCAAGCTGGCCTTCTATGTAAGCCGCGTTTGCCTCATTATCAAGGAAAACATCCCTTTTATTTGCCTTCACTCCCATTTCTGCTGCCACCTTTTCGGCTACAGTTTTCCCCGACGTAACGCTGTCAACAAAAAACAAATTTTTATCCTTCAGTACTGCCAATATTTTCTGCATAACGCTTTCTTTTTCAGTTACAAGAGATCCTTCATGGTTGTTTGCTCCAAGCACAAATGGTATTGACTGTATTTCTTTATCCATCATAAACTGTATTTCTCCGGTGCTCATATTTGCTTTTATTGTGCCTTTCACGAGCGGCATTTTACGTTTCGGCTGCAGCGGCAGGTGCATTATGACTTCTTTTCTTTCCTTATTCGCAAATTCGGCTATTACCTTTGTATATTTTAAATCAGGAAAAACAGCTATGCTTAGCGGAGCTTTAATTTTTTCCATGTAATAAATATCATTATCATTATATCCCCAGTCGTCGAGTATTATGGCTATCTTCGGTTTATCGTCTGAAATAAAATCAATCTCGGTTATTACAGTCCCGCTGAATTTAAAAAAAAGTGTGGTTTTCTTCGTCCCTGAATTATTTTCTTCCTGGGCTATAAGGCTTAATCCATATTTAGCTGTAATATTTGCAAATGCCGACTGCAGATTGTCTTTTTTACAGCGAATAGGCAGCCTTACAACATATTGCATTTTTTCAAAATTGAAAAAGCCCTCATTCTTTATGGTATTTTTCGAGATTACTAAAAAAGGATCAATAAGGATATCCTTAAGCAGGACTTTCTCAATTTCGGAGTTAATAGCTGTCACTTCTTCAGGTGGTTTTACACGGAAAAATTTGTTATAAAGAGTAAAAATAATAAAAATAACTGCAATAAGAACAATTATCGAAATGTAAGGTGTGAAATCCCTTTTTTTCATAATATTATTTGGATGAAAATTTGAGCATCGTGTTCAGGATATCTATTGCCCTTTTTACCTGCTGGTCATTCTCAATTTCCACTTTTTTTGCTTCTCCGCTGCCCTTTTGTTTCCTTGCAATTTCGATTTTAATGTACTTAAGCAGTATATCCCTGTCTGCAAAAAACTCGGGAGCCTTTACCTCCACTCCTTTGCCATCAAGCATTTCCTTGAAATCGTCCAGCATCTTGTCGTCAGCGCTTTTCTTAAAAAAGACCTTTATATCCGACTCGGAAACTTTCTGTGATTCCTCTTTCTGGTTTTTAGCAGGCCCTTCCGGGTGCTCTTTTAAGTATCTGGTGGCAAACTCCTCGAAATAACCTTTGTCAAACAAAGACAAAGTAAAGCTTGACGGTGTCTGTTCTTCCAGGTTTATATCAGGGTCTATCCCCACGCCATGTATCTTCCTGCCTTTTGGGGTCATATACTGAGCCGTCGTAAGCCTGAGCGCTGAGTTGTCTGAAAGAGGTATTATCGTCTGCACCGACCCCTTACCGAATGATCTTGTGCCTACTATAATCGCCCTGTTCCAGTCCTGTAAAGCTCCTGACAATATTTCCGAAGCCGAAGCAGAACCCCTGTTTATAAGAACAACTATTTTCCCGTCAAATAATTCCGGCGAGTCTGACTTGAATTTTAAGCCTTTGCTCTTTACCCTGCCTTCAGTATAGACAACAAGTGTATCTTTCGGCAGAAAATAACCTGCTATTTTTACTGCTTCGTCTAACAGCCCTCCCGGATTGTCCCTTAAATCAATTATGAGTTTTTTCACTTCATGTTTGTTGAAAACATCAAGCGCTTGTGAAACGGTGTCTGAGCCATTGCCCATGAATTCGTTTATTTTGATATATCCGACATCATCGCCGATAATATTGTACCTTACAGTCTGTACTTTTATGACCTCTCTTGTTATTGTGATGTCTTTCATGTTTGGGTCCAAGCCGCGCTGTATCGTTATTGTTACTTTTGTCCCGGGTGTGCCTCTCAGCTTGTGTACTGCGTCCATTACCTGTAATCCTTCTGTTGAGTCGCCTTCTATTTTCATTATTTTATCGCCGGCTTTTATGCCGATCTTATATGCGGGAGTATCTTCTATAGGCGCTACTACCATAAGCTGGCCGTCTTTTACCGATATTTCGATCCCGAGCCCGCCGAACTCACCTTTTGTGTCTTCCTGCATGTCTTTATAAGCTTGCTTGTCCATGTACTGCGAAAAAGGGTCAAGCGTCTCAACCATGCCTTTCATTGCACCGTCAACAAGGTCTTTGGGGTTTGTTTTATCCTCGTCAACATATGCGTCCTGTATTATCGAATAAACTTCCATCAAAGGTTTTAATGCTTCGTAACTGTCCTTATCAACAGCTCTCGCGGCTGTTATAAAAATAAACACTGTCATTACTGCAACTAATGCTCTTTTCATTATATTCCTCCTTTAAATTTAAATGCCTGTTTCGATTAAATGTTTTTATTTGTTTTTCGAGCTTTTTGCTATAGATTTAGTATCAATGTCGCCCGGCTCATATAATACATACCTTATTTCTATTTCCTCTTCATGCTTTTTTACCGCTTCCATGATATCAACGATTCCAGCCCTGTTTCTTACAAATTTATCCTTAAATTCCAATGCATTTCCGAGGTTGCCTTTATAAGATATTTCATCAATTATTATCTGGTTTTTTTCGGACTTTGCACCGCTTAAGAGCCTTGCTGCCCTTATTATTCCATTGCCATAAATATTCACGCTCTTGTGACCGTCAATATCGACGTCCTTTAAAAGGTCATCACCTTCACTTACTGCAATTTTAAGTGCAAACCTGTACTTTGAGCTCTCCGAATAGGCGTCTATTGCAAACTTAATATGCGTATACGGGTCCTGTTTTTCTCCTATAAAACATACAATAGCACCGTCGCCCATAAGGATGAGCAGGTAATTCTGATACTTGCACAATGTTGAATCAAGCACGTCGTTAAACTGTTTCGCCCATAATTTTTGGGTATTATTGTCTGATTTTGTAAATCCCCTGATATCAAGCGACACACACCTGTTTTTTAAATAAATATCCCTGTCAACAAGGGTAAGTCTCGGGTGTATCATATTTGGTATTTTATTTCTAATCTGGTTTAATAACAGCCAGAGAATGATTACAAGCAAAGCAAGCACTATCACAGCCCCCGATAAAATTGTTATTATTGTGCTTTGCGGTAACTTCAATAAAAAGTTGTCGTTTTTTTTCTGCGGTTGCAACTGGGTTGAGGTTGTTATTGTTACCGGTGTCGCAGCCTTTTCTGTCTCTTCCTGTTTTTTCTGTACTTCAATCTTTTTCTTAATATAGGCATTGTTTTTCTCTTTGGTTTTTATGGTATCCTCGTTCCAGAGCATTACGGTTTTATCCTGGCTTGCGCTTGCAAAAATATTGTCTGTGTCCGAGAAAGCCACACTATATATGGCAGATTTATGCCCGCTGTAAACGCCGTGCTCTTTTGATGATTCTATATCCCAAAGAATCAGTTTTCCGCTCTGGTCTCCTGTCAGGAGAAACCTGCCGTCGCTTGAGAAAGCCACGGATAACACGGCGCCTCCATGCCCGTTAAAAGTCTCCTTTGTTTGAGTATCCTGGGTATCCCATATCCTTGCCGTAGCGTCATCAGAACCTGTGGCAATATATTTCCCGTCAGGCGAAAAGGCTATGCAGTTTACTGCAGACTCATGCCCGATGAATGAAAGCTGTTTTTTCTTGTCAGTAAGCGGGAAAAAAGTCGACTTATTATCGGTCCTTGCTGCTGCTATGTAATCACCGTCAGGCGAAAAAGCAATTGAAAGCACTTTCATGTCGTTTTTCCAGAAAAAATTCTGTACGAGCTTTTTATCCTGAATTCGCCAGATATTTATATTTTTATCATCACCAGCAGAGCCTATATAACCGCTGCCCGGGGAAAAAGCGATTGAAAGCACGGCAGCTTTGTGATTATTGAATTCCATGCACTGTACGTACTTGCTTCCTGATGAGCACCATATTTTCACTGCTTTATCGTCCCCAGCGCTTGCCAGGTACTTGCCGTCAGGTGAAAATGCTACTGTCCTTACAGCGGACTTGGAAGCATGTATGGTGAATACCAACCTTTTTTCCTCTACACTCCATATTTTTACATTCCCGTCAGTACTACCAGTGGCTATAAATTTGCCGTCAGGCGAAAAAGCCACGCATCTTGCCGTGGATTTTTGCTCGAAAGTGCTTATTAAGCCTGCAAAAACATCAGCATGTATGATAAATATAAAACCCAATAAAATAAAAAAGGTTCTTTTAAATCTCATTCTACAATCTCCTTATTTTAAGCTTAAAATAAACAGGTTAACCAGAATTAAATTAATTGAGAACAATGATAATATAATTGATATTAAAAGTCAAATACCTTTATAATTACAGTACTCAGTAGCTTTTGGGGAATACTGCAATTACAAACGGCAGCCACATCTTAAGACCGGGTTTTGACTTATCCCCGCTGTCGTTAAATTCCCATTGCCCATATGTGGCGTATGAAAACCGTGACGTTCTTATGCATAATTCCGACTCATACCCGCCGTCCATATTCATTGCGATTTCAATATTAAGGCCTGAATTTTTAAGCCATTCTGCCATCTCATAAAGTGTAAAGGAATAATATTTTTCTGTTCCTTCAGTTACAAAAATCAGGATATTTCCGGATCTGTCTTTCGCTATGACAGTCCTGTTTGCTCTCCATTCTGACCTTTTCACATGTATCCTGCCGTATTTGTCCAAAAGCACAGGATACGACTGAATTGCTGTCAAATACGGCAGGTTTTTTAAGTCACTGGGTGTTGTTTCCAGGTCTATTATATTTGCTTCAGGAAGGTGTGAGTCCTTTGCAGGCGATGCAACAAATAATGCTCCTTTTTTAAGCTTTTTTAGGTTATTTGCCCTGCCGTTTACTATAGCAGCGGTAGCAGGCTTGAATTTTTCGTCATAATAACTGCTGTTGCACAGGACAAGCGCTCCGGAGGATTCCTGCCAGTCTTCAATATTTTTTATTATAGGTTTGATGGTTGCATCGTCTTCGTTAAGCAGCCTGAATATATAAGCGTCTGGTAAAATTTTTACAATATTTACTGTATCTGCGATCTCATTGCTTTTATAGACTTTCACTTTGGCATAATATATTTTGTTGTGTATTCTTGTCCAATTTATATTCAGGCAAGAAGCAGTATCGGCAAAACCCGCCATTAAAACTGCTAAAATTAAGCTTATTTTGCTGATTAAATTCATTCTGCATGTTCCTTGAATTTATTGCGGATATTATTTAATATGTCTATATATTCCCTGCTGGCGTAATCCGGATATGTCCACTGCCAGGGCGTAAAGCTCTTGCCGGTATACTGCAGTGTTACTTCCGCATATATGCCCTTACCTATATAAATCCTATGCGAAAAATTTTTGGTAGTGGCAAGTTTAAAGCTGGCCAGCGAAAGCAATCCCGGATCTATATTAACTTTCCTTCTTCCTGCATTATCCGAAAATTCTTGCTCAATTTTGTTTGTGAAAATTTTTATTTCAGCCAGTTTCCCGGGGTATACAGTCTTCTCAAAGCTCAAAAACTTTCTTTTTAGTGTTTTCCCCATTTCGGATTCATAATAATTTGTGTGTGTAAAATCAATTTCCGCGTTTTCAAAATCAATTTTGCCAAACTTTTTTATTAACTTTTCTTTGGCAGATTCATACACAGATACGTCTTTATATATGAAACCTATTACCAGTTTTTCTTTTTCTACAGGTTTTATCTCACCCAAGATTCGCCTCGCTGATTGATTGTAAAGACTGGTTTGTTTTATTTGTTTTTTGTGCTTTTTCCGTAAAAATCAATACTCTGTGGCTTAATCTGAATCCTTGTTTTAATCCTGTTCAGGCTGGTATTAAAGAAATTAAAAAGACCATAAGCTATTAATAGCAGGCCTGAAATAAGCACTATAAGATCTTCGTTTATAAATCCGACTATCATACCGGTTGTAATAGAAGCGATTACAGTTCCTGAATTTCTTAAAACATAATAGGCGGCAAAAACTCTTCCACGCATATTTTCCGGCGTACTTTTTTGCAAAGCGGTTTCAGCAATACTTAAAATCATTACACCTATTATGCCACATACAAAGGACATTGCCAGTAAATAATAATAATTGGCCGTGATATAAAGCACAACTAGCCCTAGACCCGCAAGTGGAAAAAGCAGTCTTATTAGCGTGATCTCTTTCATTCTTTTAACTACATGTTCAATTAAAAATATTCCCGCCACAAGTCCCAAGCCAAGGCATGCCTGCATAAACCCGAGTGCTTTTATGTCCTTTAAAGGCAACCCTGTTCTTTCAATTATTGTGTGCAGAAATTCGCTGGTAAAAGAGACGTAAAAAAAACCGACAAAGAGCATCAGGGCAAAAACTCTTCTGGCCATAAATTTTATTTTATTATTGCCCATCAAAAACTTTATTCCTGCTTTTAATTCTCCCAAAACATCTTTAAGCTTCATTTTGACTTTTTCTTTTATATTTTCCTTTGTCCTAATAAAAATAAGCGTGGTTACTGAAATAATATAAGTGCATACATTGATAAAAAGCGTCCTGCGTATGCCTATCTCCGATATTATTATGCCTGCTATTGCATAGCTGAATATCTGTACAATTACTGTTGTTGTAGCTGATATTGAATTTGCAAGTAGCAGTTCTCCCTTTTTTACAAGTCTGGGTATAAAAGATGATTTTGCAGGAATAAAAAATTGCGTGACTACAGATATCAAAAACACAAGAATATAAACAAATGGAGCACTTTCATTTTTACCGTTCCCTATAATAAGGAACATGAACAAAACCAGTGTTCCTCTGCCTGTCGCGGCAAAAAGAAGCATAGTTTTTCTTTTAATCCTGTCAACAAAGACGCCGGCAAACGGCCCGATAAATAATATAGGTATGCCCAGCCACATCATGAGTATTGACATGTTGGTTGTGTGCAGGTGCGCTCCCGGCTTTGCAGGTAATGAAAGCACAAAGGCTATCAGAGCCATCAGATTTAGGCTGTCGCCAAATTGCTCTGCTATCTGGCCCGACCACAAAAGAAAAAAATTCCTGTTTTTCAATAATACTTTAGCAATTCTATTCATTTACTCACCGTTGATTATTTATTTCGATTTTTTGGTTTAGAATTCTTATTTTACTAATCCAAAATCTATGCTTTAAAATATGCGTGGATTTCCTTTTCTATCTCATCAACTATATCATAAACTTTTTTATCAGTCGCGTCAACCCATATTGCTTCCTTATACCGTTTGAACCAAGTAACCTGCCTCTTTGCGTAATTCCTGGTGTTTTTCTTTATAATTTCAACAGCTTCTTTTAATCCGGTTTTGCTTTTTAAATACGCGGCTATTTCCTTATAGCCAATTGCCTGCATTGATGTCTGGTTTGAATCTATTCCACTGTCCAGAAGAGATTTTACTTCGCCTTCAAGCCCTGCCTTCATCATTTCATCTACCCTTGTGTTGATCCTCTCATATAGTTTCTCTTTGTGTATATCCAGGACAAACAGCAGGTATTTATCCCTGTATGCTGTCTTTGCTGTCTCATTTTTCAGTTCGGAAATCTTTCTTCTATTCGCAAGAACCAGCCCGAGCAGGCGTAGTATTCTTCTTGGGTTATTTAAGTCTATCCCGTCAAGTGCCTCTGAATCCAGCCTTTTTACCTCGTTTATGAGGTATTTTAGGCCTTTTTCAGCCAATTCCTGCCTAAGTCTCGCCTTTAATCTTTCATCAGGCTCCTTGGCCTCAAAAAGGCCATTTATTATTGCATTAATATAAAGCCCGGTGCCGCCGGTTATTATCGGCAATTTGCCTTTTGCCTTAATGGTATCCATTATGTTTTCAGCTTCTTTTTTAAACCTGGCGGCTGAATAACTTTCTTCAGGCACAATAATATCAATCATATAGTGATTGATTTCTTTTCTTTCATTCTCCGTTATCTTATATGTCCCAATATCCATGCCTTTATATACCTGCATTGAGTCGGCAGATATGATTTCGCCGTTTATATTCTTTGCCAGTTCGATGGCTACTTTTGATTTCCCGGTCCCGGTCGCGCCGCCGATAATAATAAACAACTAATTCCCTCCTATAAAATACTTATAGAGACACGTTTTGGCGTCTCTATTTTTATAATAATTCTTGTTTTCTTTCAGCCTTCCGTCTTACAGTTTTCTTTTAAACATTTTTTCCATTTCAGTAAAAGAAATTTTTATCATTGCAGGTCTTCCATGCGGGCATGAGTAAGGCGCGTCAGATTCAAAATATTCGGATATTAAAGCTTCTATTTCCTCATATCTAAGCTCATCTCCTGCCTTGACAGCAGCCCTGCACGCAATACGTGAAGTTATATCTTTTAAAAGCTCTTCTTTGTTTACTTTGCCTTTTTCAATAAGCATTTCTATCATATCCTTTACGAATGAACCTGGAGCCTTGTCCTTTATTATGACAGGATGGGCTGATATTTTATAAGTATTCTCGCCGAATTCTTCTACTGTAAAACCGGTTTTTTCAAAAATATCGGTATTATTTTTAATCAGTAACGCCTCTGCAGGCGTGACATCTATAGTTTCCGGAATAAGCATTTCCTGAACTTTTATTTTTTTAGATTTTACTTCAAAAAGCAGCTTCTCATACAGCACTTTTTCGTGCGCAGCATGTTGGTCTATAAGCACAAGGCCGTCGTTATCCTCGCCGACTATATAGGTCTTATGAACCTGTCCCAGGGCTTTAAGCCATAAGAACTTTTTTTTCTCAGATTGCAATACTTTTGCCTGTTTTGCAAACGACATATGCGCCTTTGTTTCATTAAAAAGAGTCCTTGATTCCGATACAAAAAAATCTTTTATAGAGTCTTTTATCGAGCTTTTTACCCGTTCTTCCATATTAGAGTCTTTTTGCAGCATACCCATTACCGGCGTTGCAATCTGGGGCGCGAGCGAAGTTGTTCCAAGGCTGTCGCTTATTGCCTGTTTTACCGCGTTAAAGACATTCCTGTCGTCCCTGAATTTGACTTCGGCTTTTGTAGGGTGCACGTTCACATCAACAAGCGAGGGGTTGATATCCACAAAAATAAAGGCCACAGGATATTTGCCTCTCATCAGCAGCGTGCCATAGCCCTCATGTATCGCGAACATAATCGATTTATTCTGTACGCTGCGCCTGTTAACGAACAAAAACTGGAAATTCCTATTGTTTTTCGTGATTTCAGGCTTTGTTACATATCCATATACTTTAACATTATCTGAAAAAGACTTTATTTCTATCAGTGAGTCGTACACATCCTTGCCGTATATTATCCTTATCCTGTCCTTTAATGTACTTTTTTGCGGAAAAAAAATAGTCTCTCTTGAGTCAATCTGGAGGTTTATGGATATATTCTCCCGCGCCAGCCCCTCCGCAGTGACCATGTCAATTATATGGGTTTCTTCCGTGTAATTTGACTTGAGGAATTTTAGTCTTGCAGGTGTGTTATAAAATAAATCCTTGACTTTTATTATTGTGCCCGTATTGGTCGCCTTTTGCTCCTCTTTCTTTATCTTTCCGCCCTTTATCTCAATATAAGTGCCTGTCTCTTCCTCGCTGTCCTTTGTTAAAAGCTCTACATTTGCTACCGAGGCTATGGATGCCAGTGCCTCTCCTCTGAATCCCAGTGTCTCGATATAGTTCAGGTCCTCGATGCTTTTAATCTTGCTTGTTGCATGCCGCAAAAAAGCGGTTTTTGCGTCATCCGGCGACATTCCCGATCCGTTATCTTTTATTTCCATCAGCTTTTTCCCTGCGTTTTCTATTTTAATGGAAATGCTTGTCGAACCGGCGTCTATCGAGTTTTCAAGCAGCTCTTTAATGCAAGAAGCCGGCCTTGTTATAACCTCGCCGGCTGCTATTTGATTTGCTACATTCTCAGGAAGTACCTGTATTTTTGCCAATTTTTCCTCCTAAAAATTTACAGCTCTCAACAAACAACACTCAACAATCACAGCTTATTTAACGACCGCCACTTTATAAAAATTCTTCCAATCCTTGAATTCCATCATGATAATATAAACTCCCGAGGCTACTTTCTGTCCTGCGGAATTTGTGCCGTCCCAGTAAAAATACTGCCCGTCATACGGGTTTTGCGATGTTGCGTCAGCGGCTATATCTATATCCAGCACCTTTTTCACCATCTTACCGCTTAAAGTATAAATATAAACTTTTAAATTACCAGTCTGAATGACTTCATATTGCAATTGCAGGGTCTGCCCCTTGCTCAAATCAAGCAGGTTTCTGTAAACCCTGAGTTTATTTACCGGGCTTGGAATTTTTTGGCTCATAATCGGGTATATTGCATCGCCATTGCCTGCCGAGTCCACAGCTGCAACTTTGTAAAGATAATCAGTTGCCCATGAAGTGGTATTATCTACAAAAGCAGTGTTTGTCAAACCAGGTAACATTGTTACAAAATTATAAGTTCCGCCATTATCAGAACTTCTTGAAACGCAGTAATAACTAAAAGAAAAGCTGCTGGCATAAGGAGTTGTGTAACCAGAATAATATTGATTCAAAAATGTTTTGTCCGTCGTTGAGCTTATTGCAGGTGCCCATGTCAAAAAAATGTCTTTTTTATTTATTTGTTCTATAGACTCACCTGCAGGCAAATTCTCTGGAGGCTGTGGAGGTACATTTAAAGGCACCAGCAACGGCCAGTATGGCTCAGCAGATACTTCCAGTGATTTGGCTCCTTCACCTGCGTCATTTACAGCCGAAACTGTGTAATAGTACTTTATACCGTTGTTTACACTCGTGTCTATATACTGCCTGTCCAATGGATTATTATTACTGACTATCGGCGCTCCGTATATTCCTGATATTGTCGATCTGTATATATTATATTGACTGATTTTGGCATTTAGAATCTGCCATTCCAGGGTGACCTGGCTTGGTTGCGCATAGGCAACAACTACAGGCGGAGGAAGCAGTACAGAATCAAAATTTATCTGGGCATAATATTGTGAGTTGTCGGAATTACCCTGTGTATCAACCATTTTTACCTGGTAGTAAAAAGGCGATACAGAGCTGGTGCTCAGGGTAAGTCCGGCAGGGTCAGTATAGCTGTTGGACGGATATGTAAGGAAATTTATTGGTGTCGGGCCGAATCCTCCTGCAGTTGTGCTCCTGAATATATTATAGCCTGACAGCGGAAATGAAGTAAGTCCGCCTGGATTTTCCCAGGTAAGCAAAACCCCAGTACCTACATTGCTGGCAACAAGATTTTGGACAGGATAAGGCTCTACAAATACCGTCGCTGATGCAATATTTGAAAAATTACTCGCAGCGGTTGAAGAAACATTTAATGCCTGAATGCTGTAATAATATGTAAGGGTATTACCTACTGATTGCGCGCTTGCCGTGTTCATTACCGGGTCTACATATGCATTTATAGTATTCGATATATTATTCGACGTGGATGTTACAGGCACCCATGTAATTGGTTGTCCGGATGAATAAGTGCTTCTGTATACGTTATAGTATATTCCCGGGTCATAATCCTGCGTCCATGTAAGGTTTATTGTCCCATCACCGTAACATTCAGCGTTTAAAGATGGCGTATTGGGTTTTATATTATTTGACGGCTGGAGCATAAGCGCACCAGACATTGGGCCTTCTAACCCATTTATATTAACTGCTGTTACTACGTAGTAATATGGGGTATATGTATTAAGCCCTGTATCTGCGTAGCTTGTTTGTGTTGTTGCTGTGATATTTGATAAAGAAGTCAGCGTTATCCCGCGATAAACATTATAGAAGGATATCAGCTCAGCAGGATTTGATATTGCGGTCCATGAAAGAACGTTATAAGAATTATAGGCAGTTCCTGTTAAAATAACGGCTCCCGGCGCGGCAGTTACTGTGATGCAGGCTATTGCCGAATCCATGCTCATTACGGCACTTGTAGTCACTGCAAGGGCTGTATAATAATAAACCCCTGGCGATACTGTAAGGTCAGTATAGCTGTAATTTACAGCTGTCCATGTTACCTGCGCTGAATATGTAACCGAATAAGCATAAATCGGGTTTATTTTTATTGGCGTCACCGTCAGATCCGAGTAAGTCTGTGTTTTGTAAATATTATAAGTATTTATATTATCCGTGCTGTTTGCCGCATACCAGCTTAAACTCACATCTACAACAGAGGTCAGCCCGGTCGGATTATTAGCAACTGCAGAAAAACTTGCAGGCGGAGCAGGCAGCATTACAGCTGATACCGTAACAGATTGTTGGCTTGAGTTGTTTAAAGAGTTATATGCTGTTACTGTATAAAAATATTGTGTCCCAAAGCCACCTGTTGCATCAGTATAAGATTGATCAGTAGTTGTAGCTAACTGTGGCAGCGACGCTGGAGTTGTCCCTCTGTTTATTCCATAATATGTCGCGTCACCTGCCGGGTTTGCGTTCCAGTTCAAGGTAACTCCTGCAAGGTTGGCCGCTGTAACCGTCAGCCCGGTCGGTGTGACCGGAATAATACCCGGAACATAGCAGCTTATGCCGCCTGCAGGGATTGAAAGATCGCCCATTGAATCAACCGTATAAATACTGAAATAATTTGTTGCGCCTGATGTCAAACCTGAATAATTATAAGTATTTTGGGCAGCACAACCTGTACAGGCCACAGGTGCCGGGAATGCCAAAATATCGAATGCGTCACCTGTTGATGGTCCGGGAACTATATCATAAGTAGAACGGTAAATTTCATAATATGTAGTATCGAACGTCCCTGCAGTGAATGTCTGTGCCCAGCTCAGTGTAATTGTATTCCCTGAAACCGTCTGTGTAAAAGGCCCTGCAGGCGGGAAAGGCGGTATCAATGGCTTTGCAAATAAATCTATTGAGTATGGCCCCTGTGAAGATACTGTGACCTGTATAGGTGACGTCGTTACTGGCACAACCAGATACGGCCCTTGTGTATTAATTGAAGCAATTTTATAACTGTAATTTACATCATTGTATACCGACATATCAACAAAGCTGTTCGCCGATATTGACAGGGCCACTGCGACATAATCAACTGCGTCCGAGCTCCTGTAAATATTATAGGCGCTTATATTTTCATCAGAGCTGTTGCTCCACGAAAGGAATACTTTCGAGTTATAGGAAGACTTTACTATGCTTGCGGTTCCGTTTGGCGGGTACGGCCTTGAAGGCTGTATTACAGTCAGGGTGCTGTAATTATTATTTGTATCGAACTCGTCAATCGTGTAAAAATATGCCAGATTTGTATTAATATCGGCATCTATATATGAAGTGTTTGACGTGGTTGTAATGGGTATAAAATTTGATGTATCCCCTTCGCTCCTGTAGACATCGTATCCTGATATGGCAGTATAGGTATCGGACGCATACCAACTCAAATATACCGAATTCCCGCCAGGGTAAGAAAGGCTGAAGTTCACGGGCTGATTTGCATCAGCCTGAACAATTGCAACTGCTGTTGTCATCAGTAACAGCGCAATAAAAATCCTTTTCACTCCAACTCCTCCATTAATTGTTGTTCAAGCGTTACTATGCTTAGCTGTTTAAATAATCTTCAAAATTTATTACTGTATTTAATATCTCATATTTTACTAAAAGTCTACCCTGAAATAAACATCCACCATTATCGAGTCATAAGAATTCTGGTGTTGTATATCATCTATGTTCTTACTGTACCCGAATGTCAATTTTCCTTCCACATTTTGCATGAACCGGTAATCCGCGCTTAAGCTTATCTTATAAGTATCGGCAAGCTTACTGTTGACTCCGTTGTCTCCCACGCCTCCGCCTCTTGTCCTGTCATATTCCAGACTGCTGTTTAAATTTATATCCTGGGTGAGCTTAAGTTCCTTGCCGCCTATCCATGGTATAAACGCGGGTATAGGTATTGGTTTTACAAGTTTCAGTACATAATTTAAGTTAAAAATCGGTGATATTACGTTTGACCACGAAGATACGTCAAGCAGCCTTGTGTTTGACCAGGTTCCGTTCATTCCCAAAGATCCGTTTACCCCGTCTTTCATGGCATAAGGCACAGTTAAATTCGCTGTTTGTTGCATGGAGTCGCTGCTTATGCTTCTTAATGCTGGATCTGTCGGGTCAATGCTCTGGTTCCTGGTATTTGTATATCCCGCACTAATCGTCTGGTCCTCCATTAATCCCTTTATAAGCGTTATTTTGCCTATTGTTATAGGGGTAATGGATACTATTGTCTGGTACTGGATCCCGCTTAAAATCCTGCTTACTGCATTTCTTTGGGTGCTCATAGTAAGGGACGGCGTTATGCTCAAATAGCTTAAGATTTTTTGGGCGGTTAATCCAAATGTGTTCGAAATTGTAATTGAATCGGAATTTGACGAGCATTCAAACCGCTGCATTTCATTCCCGCCTAAATTATTAAAATTTTTATTAAACGGCATTTTCCATTCCATTAATCCCCACTGGGATTCAAAAGGCATTGAATAGAACAAATACGTGGAGTTCGAATAAGCATTAGTGGCATAACCTATTCCCTGTGCGTCGTTGTAATACGCGGTCGTATTTACTTTCAGGGAATAATTTAAATCAGACACAAGCTGGTTGGTGAGCGAGGAAAGACCCAGCCCGCTCGAAAATTGTGTTGTATTATTTACATTAAGGGTTCCCTGCGAATAGTCCCTTACCTCCGACGATGAATAATCAAGCTTTGGTGAAAAAATCCACAATTTTGGCACGGCAATACTTAAGGCAGGCGCATTCTCCCTGTGAAGCACAAGGAACTTGTCGGTAAAATACTCGGCGTTATTAAGTGCATCCTGATAATACTGGAAATCGCTTGCCAGGTTTCCCCTTTCATCAATAAGCTTAAACGCGTAAGAAGGCGTTATTGAAAAAATATTCGCGTTGATTGTGTCTTTCCATGAATAAAGCTGTTCCCTGTGGATATTCCATTGTGTATAACATGTCGGGCAATAAGCGGATAAAGCCGTCGGTGTGTTTCCTATCATGACTGTTGTCGATAAATTATTGTAATTAGTATAAGTATTTTTCCACAAATAATCGGCTGAGAGTGAATTTGAACCAAGCGGTATTTTAAGCCCACCCGGAAGCAGCAGGTTGGTCGTGGTATACTGTGCATTTGGGTGCAACATGAATACCTGTGATATATTGTTTTCAACATTGTAATAAGAAAGGTAATCATTGGCAATATTATTAAAACTGGTATTATTTACAAAAGTAAGGCCGGGGATCAGATTGAACCCGAGTTTATTTGTAACGCCCTGATTGACCTGATCGGGATTTAAAAAATTATTTGTATATAACAGGTCGTCCCTGTATTTGTCTTCCGTGTAGTATTGCTGTTTTGTGAAATTCGTGTCAAGCGACAGGAAAGAAATCTGGCTGTATAAAAAATCCACCGTATTTCTTATAGAATGCTGTTTCGTTTGTGCGCTGTCCACGTCCACCGTAGTGTAAAAGTCGGTGTCCCTTTCCTCATATTCCTGTGTCAATGTTCCAAAACCTGCGTAATTTACAATAGTGCCCTCATATTTTCCCATTCCTACTCTTGGTTTTGGATCTGTAAGCCTTATATTATCTATAAAAATAGTTTCCGGCATCGACTGGTTCGTGGGATTAATAACGCCCATGATGATATAATTTACGGCCCTGAGGTTAGGCATGCCCATAGCAGTGCTCCTTGTCCCGTCTGATCCGTCAAGCGCAATTGTGATTGTATGCCATCCGTTGTCGTTTGGTATGGTGTCAAGTACAACGTTATACTGGTAATAGTTCGGTTGTAAATCCGTGCTTGTTCCTGAACCGAGCCTCATGAAAAATATTTTGCCGTGGTTATTCGGATCCTTATTTTTATAAAAAACGTCGAATTTCAGATATTGATACGAGGCATAATCATATCCTACTGTATCACTCAGTGATTTTGTCACAATATAAATAGGCTGTCCGTTTGAATCAAGGTCAAGGTTTGTAATATTATAGTCGAGTTCAAGCGCCTGCTGTGACTGCAGGTCCGTAGTTGTCTGGTAATCAAAAAATTCTGTGTTTGGTACGTAACCTATGTTCGGGTTTATTGCCTGGCTTACTGATACCGCGTTTAATTTTGTTGTGTCCGGGGTAGTGATTATATTGCCTGCTCCGTCTTTTGCCCCGTTTTCCACCTGTAGCTGCCATGAGTTTCCCGTCAGCTGGCATGTTTCAAATTTTACATAGCCATTGCTCGGCTGGGCGCCTGAACCGGTCAGCCATACCCTTATTGCCTGCACATTGGACATAAAGGTCGTCTGTGTGGCATCTCCCTGCACATTGTATGCATAAGCGTAATCCCTTAAAGGTATCTTAAAATTTCTCCATCCCGAGCCTGAAAGCTGAAGTTCATTATGCTGGTTAACGCCCGCAAAAGGAGCGTACTCATAATATGCATTCGTAACGTCTACTGAACCGTTTGCGTTTATGTCTTCTGTTACAGGCACATTAAGATCCGCTCCTGCGCCCTGCCCCCAATAAATAGAATCACCGTTGTTAAAAGCCGGCAGCACCCATGTTCCGTTTATTAATGCCCTGATCCCTGTATCTTCATTTCCCTGCAGAATGCCGTTACCGTTTTGGTCCTCTGTATATAAATGTGTAGGGTCACCTGCCGAATCTTCGCTTATTACACCTACATCGACATTCAAGTTTACAGGGTTGTCGGTATTTATATAAACCCACATTTCAAGGTAATTATAAGTATGAAAATCCTGTCCATGCGGTGACACTACATAGCGTATTCCGTCCCAATGGTTGTTGTCAAGGCCATTGTAACTATATGTAAGTATTGTCGGGGTATAAGGCACTACCTGCCCGTTTGACTGTGTGACCGTTGTGGTATGCCCCTGTTCCACCTTGCTCGTACGTACTATTGCTAACCTGTTGCTGTTTTCAGTGCCCGGAGCATTCAGAGGCTGGCTCGATGGCAGCCATTGAAATTTGTCCATACTTGTCGAATATACATTATCTACTCCCTGCATGCTGTCTATCATTGCCACTCCGCTCTCATTGTTCCTGTCGAAAATATTTATATCAAAATCGCTCTGGGCTATTTCAGCGTTTGTCGTAAGCGATAACGGCAGGTCGGTCTTTCCTATAAGAGGAAGGGAACTGAATACCTGGTTTATCTGGTCCTTCCCGAGTGTAAAAGTTGCGTTTGCGTCTATTATAAACATCCTGTAAGGCGTTGAAAGCGACGTGGCTGTCGAGCGCGCGTCAGGGGCAAGGTCCCCTTCTGTATTGCTTTCTTTCCACAGGAATGTCGACCCCAGGTTGAGATTGTCGAGCATCTTGTATTCCATCCTTCCGCCCAAGAGGTTGTTTTCGTATGTTTGCAAAAACGGCGAATATTCGTAGGTAACAGTGACCTGGGAATTCGGTTGTATCAGGGTCTTGTCATAAAATTGTATTTCGCCAGTTTCATAAAACATGTAATAATCCACGTCCTTTTTCAATAACTTGTTATCCAGGTAAACCCTTTCACTGCCGAGCACCACAGGCGAATGGTCAAGTACATATGAAGATACGTAGTATTGAAACTCCACATGCATGTAATAATTCGACTGTGGACCGTAAACGTTATAGCAGTCTGCCGCACCGCTTACCGGAGTTCCCTGGGTTTGTTGCGGTACATACGTTGGAGGACTATTTGCCGAACTGTAAGCAAAAGGTATTGGATATCGAGGCGTAAATTTCAGTATCCCCAGTGCAGTGTCAATGCTGTATATTTGTGCCGAATTGGCACTGCTTGGCTGAGGCAGGTCAGTAGGAGAGCTGGCGTTTCCTTTCGGATAAATCCTTATAATAAATCCCGGATCTGAAGCAGGGTTATAAATCTGGGTTGCATTCAGGTAATAATAATTCATTACCTTGTGGGATAAATCGCCGTATCCGTTCTGTATAAAATTAAGAGTCCCGGTTGCAAAGTCTTGATTTCCAGGAATAGCTATACTGCGACTGCTTACATTACCGTTTGAATCCAATTCCTGGTAACAGGCAACAATCTGGTAATAGTCGCTTATCGGAGAAGAAAACATTATAATTCCATTTTTATAATCAACCGTGAAATTTGACCCTAGTATCTGGGGGTCATAGCCATGCACTGTATTCTGATTATCATCAGATGCTATCTCGTCATTGACCCAGACCTGTATACTGCCTGGTTTTATGGTGTAACCGGCCGGCATGCCAGGATCTATGTAATAGTACTTGTTCTTTATAAATGCCGTATCGTATATATCAATTCCTCTTTTCCCGTTAACTTCATAATAACGCAGATTCCCTGTAAAAGTCTGGGTGGCATCTATGCCTTTTGTCTGCGCAGCTATGCCCATAAGGCTCAGCTTGTCCCCGCCTATATTTACCTTCGCCTCAATTCCGAAAAGCGACTGGCTGTAGCCCACGAACCTTGTCTGCGGCAGGGTAAGTGTGATGTCGCCGAAAGCTGCTTCCTGTACAGTTTCATCCTTGCTGCCGAGGTATTTTATCGATATCTTCTTTCTTTCTGCTTCCACGGCATTGTCATCGTAATCAACATCCACTATAATTTTTGTGCCTATTTGCCCCTGCAGCTTTATCCTGAGCTCCTGTTTTGGCTGGAATCCCCTTACAACGTTTGCCGAAAACGCGTTGTTTGGCCATACCTGCCCGTATGCTAGGTCAACGGTTTTCATGCCTGATATGGTTATTTTTGATTCAGGCGGAAGGCCGTACTGTGACATTTCAGTGGATATAAGCCCGCTCTGCGGCACCTGCAAATACTCGATTGACTTTGATATAATTGCGCTTGGGTTTCCAGAATTGCCTGCGGTATCTACAGGCATTATTTTATAATAATATGTCACCCCCATTTCAGGCGGGGACGTACTGTTAATTATATTATCAAAGTAAAAAACCTTGCCGTTATCGTCCTTATACTCCGGCCACAGTTTTTCGTTTATAGGAGCGTCCGGGAAATAACCCTGTATCGAACTCCTGAAAATATTGTATCCCGACAATCCAAACGTACCCTTGTTCTCCGGCGAGTCCCATGCGAGTTTCATGCTCTCATTTGAGGCTACTACGGCTGTAACGTTTTTCGGCTCGCTGACATTTATTCTTGGCGATGCAAAAAGCTGAACGGAAAAATCCGACGTATTTCCTGCGCTGTCAATGCTCTGTATTTTGTAGTAATATTTCGCGCCGTTATCCAGCGGTACATCTTCCTCACCTATATCGTCATATGTATAATTTTTTACAATCACAGTATTTATTTTATTGCCGTTGCTTGATGCGTCGGTGGATCTGAATATGTTGAACCCGCTCAGGTCATAATCCCCGCTGGACTCCGGCTCATCCCAGACAAGCTGTATTTTTTTGTCAAATGCGTTATAGGTAATTGAATCAGCAGGAGGCGGAACAAGCGGTCCGGTTGGCGTACAATATACTGACCCTGTTTCGCCTGTTATTAAACCCTGATCTATTGAGATTACTTTATAGTAATATTTTGTTTTTTGTTTAGGCCTTATGTAGCTGTTTTTTGAGTTGTCTATGTATGAGTATACATGTATGTCGTCCCGGCTAATCCTGATAAAATCTTCCCTGTATTCGTCAGTACTCCTGTAAATGTTATAATATGTGGCAGTACCTGGCGCAGCGTCCCAGCTTAATGTTATTTTCATGCCGTCGGCCTGGAGCTTGAAATTCTGCGGGCCCTTGCCGTTTGTTGACAAGTCTTTTGGGCATACCAAAACCAGCTGCACTGTGGTAGTAATGCCCGCAGCCGCGGTTATTGTGGATCCCGAAGCGGCTGATGCGGAAACAGACCCAGGGCTTGCCTGCCACGAAACTGAAACAGGTTCCGACTGAGGGGTTACCGATCCCGGCATTGTGGAAGAGGTCGATGAAGGGGGAAATACATCCCCCAGCAGCGTCGCAGGTAATGCCGCGAAAGCAATGATAATTAACTGTTTAAACAATGCGCTGATAGATTTTTTTTTTCTCACTTTGTGGTGTCAGATCTTCAGATTATCGAACACAGCTTTTATTTTTTCCGACTTCTGATAAAGTTCGTCATTGACTGATTTCAAGTTTTCAATGCTCGCTGTTTCCTGCTCTATGGAAGCCGATATTTCCTCAATATTTGCCGCCATATCCTCGATTATATTTTCAATATCCCCCATCAATTTTATTATATTCTGTATTTTCTCAACTTCTTCCGTTGTAAGTCCGTATATGCTTCCAGTTATCCTCATAGTCTCATTAATGACTTCCTTTATTCTTACAAATGCGACACCAGCCTCGTTTGCCATGCCTACGCCCTTATCAATGATATCCGTAGTCAATTTTATCTGGCTTACCGTATAATCCATATCTTTATTTATCTGTTTTATTTCCTCAGTGATTTTTTTGGACGCGCCGGAAGTCGACTCTGCAAGCTTTCTTATCTCTTCGGCTACTACTGCAAATCCCCTTCCAGCTTCACCGGCCCTTGCCGCTTCAATGGATGCATTTAGGGCAAGCAAATTCGTTTGCTCGGCTATTTCCTTTATCAGTGTTGTGACCTTGCCTATTTCCGATGTTTTACCTACAAGATGAATAACAACCTGTTCCAGGTCATTTGCGACTTTATGTATGTTCTGAATTTCTGTTATTATTTTATTTATTGAATCCTCTCCGACCTTAGCCGTGGACTCCATTTTTTCATTATTTTCTTTGCCGGCGTTTGTCTGAATCCTAATCTGGTCTATGACTTCTGCTATTCTTTCCGTAATTTGTTTTGTATTTTTTATATTCTCGCTGTGCCCCGTGACTTTCTTAGATATATCCTGCGTTGCGTTTGAGATTGCATCCGCTGTGCCGGAAAGCTCATTAAAAGATGCCAGTATTACGCGGAACATCTCCTGCATTGCTTTAAATTCGTTCCCGACTACAAAAAAGTTATTCCTGAGCTTTTTTACATTGCTGAAAAAAATGCCCTTTTCCTGACCCAGGTCAAACATTTTAAGAAAATCCTCGTCAATGCCGCTTATGTCAAAATCCCTTTCAAAAAACTTTTTTACGAGCCCACTTGACCTGAGGAAATAGAAAAATGCCCATGTACCAAGCGCAAGTATGAATACCATCTCTAAAATAAAAAGGTATATCAACATCCCCGGTCCGCTTGCCTGTCCTGATGATTTTATTTCGTCGTTAACCTTTCCCATGGCATCGTCTATCTTTTTAATGATCACAGCATTATCTTTGATTTTTTTTCTTAAATCAGGCAGGGATATTGAATTTACTTCGAATTTCTTGTATTCTTCCGTAAAATCAAGCATGGTTTTTCTAAGGTTTTCGTCAGTGAGCTTAGCGGCTAATTTGGCAATTTCGACTATGCCGGGGTAGTTCTTGTAATATAGCTTTTTTGTGTATTCCTGTCTCATCCAAGCAATATATTTGAGGGTTTCATTGAAATTTTCAACCTTGACCGTTATTGCAGACAATCTGGAATACTCCTCAGCATAATCTCCAATTGCAGCATTTCCCGAAGATGCAGATTTTTTTATGTTTACAATGGCTATTGTAAAAGACACCACTGTAAGGAATATACTGACCCCGGCCATATAAAGCAGGAAGTCTTTCGAGAAAATATGTTTGTTTATTTGCATTATTTTTCCACGCTTATCAGGGTTCTCTCTTCATTTGTCAGGCCGTCTACTTCCTTTACCACTCCTATACCCTTGCCGAACCATATTGTGTCTTTGTAGTAAGGGTCTGCGTTATATTCAACCTTTATTGACTCAACATCACCTACCATGGTCGACATTTTTTCCTTTGATACTATTTTTGCGTAGATTACTTTATCCCTTATTTTGCCAGCTGTAAATTCCTCTCCGACTTTTATCCTCGCCGGAAGCACGCCCATCTGCATTTCCTTTATATCTCCAAAGTTATCAGAATAAGCCACGCGCACTATGCCAGCATCACCCACGCAATAGTAATCCTGGTACGAGAGGTTGGTTTCTTTGTCGATCTTATTTATTGCCTGACAGACATATCCGTTTATGTTTTTTTGTTTGTCCATCACATCCCATTCCTCAGGACTTTTCCCGGTCCTGTTATAAGTACATTTTTCTCCGTTTTGCAGCGGCATATAATCGGTACTTGATTCACCTCTTACAGTTAAAATTATTACTATAGATACCAAACATGCTGCCAATACAACTGCGGCTATCGAAATGATAAGCGGCGAATTTTTGTTTGTCTTTTTCTTGATTTCCTTCTGCTCGCTTCTTTCAAGTATCTTATCTATGTCAACCTCAACCATAATGCGTTACCTCCTTTAAATCCAAACCTAAATTTTTAATAATTTCTTGACGTAGCCCAGCACCTGCTCTGGCCTTATTGATTCCATACATTTTATATCATGGCATTCTGTTTTGTCGCACGGAGCGCATTCTATACCTGAAGTAACAGCGATATGTATTGCATTATTCACCGGATTCCAGGACTTATAATTAGTCGGCCCGAATATCGCAACAGTAGGAGTATCAAGAGCATCGGCAATATGCTTTGGAGCTCCGTCGTTTGTTATAAGCACTCTCATTTGCTTTATCAAAGCTCCAAGTTGCTTTATGCTTGTATCCGGTGCAATAAATACCCGCGATTTATCGCCTTTCATGCCGGTGATTATACTATCAGCCATCTGGGCCTCGCCCGGGCCCCATATTATTATCAGTTTAGACTCTTTTACATCCTCAACGAGCATGTCTGCAAGTTCTGAAAATTTCTGCTCCGGCCACCTTTTTGTAGGCCATGAACCTGCTGGATTCAGTCCTATTATTACATCTTTATTGCTTATTTTCTTTGCGCTTAGAAAGCTTTCTATATATGTTTTGTCTTCGTTTTCGAAATAAAAATCAAGCCTTTCCCCGTCATTTTCGACATTGATAGCTTTCAGCAGGTCCATATGATAGAAAACGTTGTATTTTGGCTCTATATCCGGCTTGACCTTTATATTATAAAATGCCTGCCTGCCTCTGAAAGTGAATCCTACTCTGTAGCGGGCTCCTGTCAAAAAACTCATTAAAGCTGTTCTTAGGTTGCCAAAAAGGTCGAAAACAATGTCATATTTGCGTTTTCGTAAATCCGCATACAATCTAAAAGTTTCCTTTATTCTGACAGAAGGAGCTCCTTTTTGCAACTTATTTTTTTCATATGCAATTATGCTGTTTAAATAAGGGTTTCCCTGTAAAATCGGCAACCCCAAAGGCTCACACAAATAGTCTATTTCTATATTAGGGATACGCTTTTTAAGAGTTCTAATAAAAGGAGTCGTCAGTAGTATATCTCCAATTGCGCGCGTCCTTATTATCAATGCTCTCTGTAATTTATCTGTTTCAATTTTCCTTTTATTCCTTTGACCGGCGCTTTCTTGTCCTGATATACTGCCTTTAATCGCAATGCCGGCTCCCATAATAAACCAAAAAATTGTGGCTACCTGGGATGAAAACAAATTATATTCAAAAAACCCGTTAATAAAAAACGCCACGCTTATCGGGAAAATCGCGTACGCCTCATACTCTATCAAGGTATTGCGTGTGCTTTTCAGCAATCCGGCCGAAAATATCCATAATACAGTGAAAAGCCATAGAAAAACCAAAAGTCCGGGAATGCCGTCAATCACCGAAACCTGTATTAAATTGTTATGTAAATGCCCTTCATTGAGCTCGCGTGCGTCTTTTTTCTTATATTTGGGGTAAACCTTTCCTACATTAGACGTTCCAATGCCATGTAAAGGATAGTCTTTTATTATTTGAATTCCACTTTGCCACATATACACCCTTTCAATTGCTGATGTTCCGTTGCTTATATTTACCGTATCTTTAATGCGGCGCATAAAAAAGGTGTCTTTTAATAAAAAACCGACTAAAAGGACAACAACGACAATGGCTATAACTGCCCTTTTGTCAGCCAGAAAAGCTATTATTAATATCCCTGCAAGGGCCGCAAACCATGAACCTCTGGTAAAAGTAAAAGCAAGTCCTAAAGCTATTAAAACGAATGAAATTGAATATAAAATACCTGCCGTCAGTTTTTTATCCAGTTTTTTTAGAAAACCTGCGAGCATTGCGCTGTTTACTATTAGAGCCATCATCAACATACCGCCGGCATGCATATGGTTCCCGGAAAAAGATGCAGCCCTGAAGTCCGGATTATGCCCTAAGTACCTGAACTTTATTGTTGATACTATTGCATATATACCTACTACGGTTGCGCCGGCTATAAAAAAATCAAATGCTCTTTTAACATTATTCCCGCTTTGCAGATAATAGCCCGCAAAAAACATTATCAGAAAAATATATACCTTCCTGAAATCCTTGAGACTTTCTGACGGATCAAGCCCAGTTATCGCTGAAATAAGGTGCATGATGGTAAAAAACAATACCGGGAGGCCTATATACAGAGGAAACTGGTTTTTTAAATCTCTTTTATTAACGGCCGTGTCAATAATCCATAATAATATGCCTGCAATAAAGAAAATTTCGCTTATGGTTATTGAAATAGTGGAAAAAAACGCGTATAAAAAAAGACTGTAGATTGTAAGGTTTTTAATATTGTTTTTCATTGCCTTCCTGCTTTTTGTTATCCGGTAAATAAATTATGCTTATTTTTTTGTCGAGTCCCTTATAATCAAAGTAGTAGGGAAAACGATATTTTCTATCGCAGTATCTTTTTGATTGATTGTATTTATCAATTTTCTCGCTGCGATAATACCCATATCTTGTTTTTTTAAGTCCACTGTTGAAATTGACGGTATAAAATGCTCCGCTATATCTATATTGTCAAAACCCATTACGCTCACATCATCAGGTACCCTGAGTCCGGAATCCTTCAGCATGTTTATCGCAAGCAGAGCTGTTATATCGTTGCAGCAGAATATCGCATCCGGCTTTGTTTCATAGCTTAATATTTTTTTTGTCCAGTCAAGTGTCTGGTCATCTTTTTCGTTAAAAATAACAAACCTTTCGTCTATCGGCAAGTTATATTTTTTCATTGCCTGCCTGAACCCCTGCTCGCGCTGTTTGAAACTATACCGTTCAGGAAGGCCGGCAAGATATGCTATTTTTTTGTGCCCTGTCCTTATTATGTATTCTACGGCGTAAAACGCGCCACCAATATTATCGGCTATTACAGTAGAAATATTTGCATTGTCAAAATAATTGTCGATCATTACAACCGGAAGTCCTTTGTCCGAAACCATTCTTACAAACGGTTCGGGCATGTGTCCTAAAAGTATTATTCCGTCCACGTTCTTTTCTTTAACCATTTTTGGAATATCAAGTGAATCCATCTGCTCTTTTCTTAAAATATTGTTTAAAAGGTTCAGGTTGTTGTTTATAAGCTCTTCTTCAATACCTTCCATTATCTTTGCGTAGAAAGGATTTGTAATCATAGGCTCCTTATAGTACCTTACTGTTATTACCCCGATGTTGTCGGTCTTTCTCCTGGCAAGTGCCCTTGCAAAATGTGAAGGCTCATAGCTAAGCTCCTTGGCTATCTCCCTTACTCTCTGTTTCGTTGATTCCCCGACATCCTTCTTGTCATTTAAAGCCTTCGACGCTGTCGATATTGATACTCCGGCCCTTTTGGCGACCTCGTAAATTGTTATTTTCATTTTTTTACCTCACTTTGAAAAGTTCTTCATAGCCGCAAGTTTTTCTTGAGCCCTGCTTATGTTTTTTTTGGCTTCCACATTCCCAGGGTCCATGGCTATGACTTTTTTCCATATTTTTATGGCTTCCTCTATATTGCCACTTACGTATTTATCAACTCCTTCGTAATAAAGACTCTTTACTTGTTTTGCGTTTGCGACTATGTCAGACTTTGAACCTGTAAGATCTTCCATATCTTTGTTTGCCTGCTCATTTGTCGAATCAAGTGCCAGCACCTTTTTAAGAAGCCCAATTGCTCTTGATTTATCCTGATCCTTGATTTTTTCAGCAGACGCCAGGTACTTTGTTTTTGCTTCATCAATTTTAGCGTTCACTTTTGTAAGTCCGTCAAGAGCGTTTACGTTATTTTCGTCAAGTTTTAACACTTCATTGTAGGCGTCAAGCGCCGGCTTGTAATCTCCTGTAATATACTCTTTATCAGCTTTTGACAATAAAACTTTGACCTTTTTTGCTATTTGTGTTTTTATTGATGTTATTTTGTGTTTTACACCGATGTCTTTTGCGTTTGACGCAGCGGCTTTATACTCTTTAAGTGCCCCCGCAAGGTCACCAGTGGCCATGTATTCATTTGCTTTCTTTTCGTTAGCCTTTGCCATATCTTTTTTTCCACTCGGAATATTTTTCACCCCTTCTTTTGCATCGGAGTTCTCAGGGTCTTCAGCCAATACTGCATTCCACTCATATAGAGCCTCTGTATATTTCTTATCGTCAAAATATTTTTTTGCCTTCGGCAATCTTTCCTGAATATTTTTGTTTATCATTTCTTTTACTGCAGACAGCAGGTTTTGAGCTTGTTGGTCGTCGGATTTTGCTTTTAGCGCGAGCTCAAATTCCTGTTTTGCTTTTCCAAATTCTTCTGATGTAATAAAATTCGAGCCGTTTTTCATATGATAATCATAAGCAGCATCCCTGGATTGCGCCAAGAGAGCAAAAGTTGCAGCATCGGACGGGTTTAATTCCTTTGCCTTTTCAAGTTCGGTAATTGCATCCTCGTACATATTCCTGTAGTAATAAGCCATGCCTAAGTTATAGTGAGCATCTGGAAAATTAGGATTTATTTTTATAGCCTGTTTGTACGCCTCGATCATCTCATCGTATTCTTTAAGCTGAAAGTAATTGAGCCCTAGTATGTAATAGGAATTAAAATCCTGCGGGTTTAATTTGACAACTTTTTCAAAAATGCTTATCGCTTTTTGCGCATCACCTTTTTTATGGTATATTACGCCGAGTAATTCAAGCGCTTCCTGGTTTTTCGGATTTAAGTCTAAAACTTTTTTCAGATATGGCTCTGCCTTCTCCGAATCGCCTTTTTTATAGTAAAGCTGCCCTATCCTGAAATTAGCGTCGGTGTTGTTTTCGGTACCCTTTTTCAGCGATGTATTAAATGCATCTATAGCTTCATTATACTTTTGCTTTCTCGCCAGCGCAAGACCCATAAAATAATAATTATCACCTACTTCAGGCGACAGCTCAATTGCCTTTTTAAAATATTCAATTGCTTCATCGTCGTTCTGTTTGTCGTTAAAATAAAGTATTCCGAGCATCTGTATTGTTGCTGAATCAACCTTTGCGTGCGCTGCTTTATCGGACTTGTTTAAATCGAGAGTTTGTTTCAAGGTGTCAATGGCATTATCAGCCTGTCCGTTGCTGTAATATGCATACCCAAGGTTGTACCTTGCTATTACATTTTGAGGATCGAGTTCAGCTGCTTTTTTCTTTTCATCTATGGAATCTCCAAAAATGATTGCCGGTATGGCGACAAGTGTTGTAAAAACAAACGCAAATAATGCTATTTGATATCTCTTCATATTTATCCTCCGTAAACAAATTTTATATTTAGCCGGATTTTCCACAGGAAATTACTTTAGTTCTCTTTTTGCAAGAAAAAATATTTTATATTTGCTGCCTGATTTTCCTTCTTTCACCAGAATTTTATCTCCGTCATTTGCCCACGCCGAAACAAAAATATCTTTTACTTTAAAATCGTTGCTGATCTTTGATATTATTCCGCCATCTCTGTTTATCAGCCAAGGAAAATTTTGATAGATAAAAAGTATCTTTGATGAGTCAGGAGAAAAGCACAAAATAGGTTCGATTTTTTGTGATTTAAAAAGTATTTTAGTCTTGTTTTTTTCCACATTATAAAGTTTTATGCTTCTTGACATCGTTTTCCAGTTCATAGAAGTAAAAATAACGTACTTTTTATCCCATGACCACTGGGGCATATAGCCATTTTTGCTGTCCGGTATTTTCCTTTCATCATTTTTATTTGCGTTTTCAATAAACAAATAGTATAAACCCTCAACAGGTTTCCTTTCTATCACCATAGTCTTGTCAAGCGTTGTTGGTTTGTCTTTTTCATAGCAAAGTACAGGAAAAATATCAGGCTGAAAATCGTCGGCTTCCTCTGCTCTGCTTATCTCAATTTCCGAAGCGTCAAGTTTTAGAATGTCGTAATTTTTTTCTTTGCCCAAGAGTTCAATGGTCCTGTCTATATTTGCAAGTGTGGTATCCTGGCCAAATTGTTTTGCATAAAGCGCCCTTATCTTTTTCGCCTTTTCATTATCATTGAATTCCTCCGAATAAATATAGATAAGGTACTCATAAACTTTGTCAATTTTTGAATATTTTTTGTATTTTGAAACTATATCAGTGAAAACTTTTTCAGCCTCGTCATAACGCTCTGTTTTAAACAGCAGTTGACCCAGCATAAAACGTGCGTCAGGCCGGTATTTTTTAAAGTCAGAGTATTGCTCGGTTACTTTATAAAACAGCTGTATTGCAACTGCATCTTCACCCTTCGCCATAGCATCCGTAGCCATATTGTATATGTGTTCAGGCGTTTCATCTAATGCCAGCATTATTGAAACAAAAGTAAAACATGCAATAACTGAAAAAAAAATTCTTTTTCTCATTTTACGTTTTTCTCCGCAATTAGTACAATTTCAACCCTTCTATTTTTTGCTCTCCCTTCTTCATTGTCATTGCTTGCTGTAGGTATTTCAGTGCCGTACCCAATTGCATTTAACGAATACGGTTCGATTTTAAGGACTTCAACTAGGTATTTCAATACTGCCTGCGCCCTCTCATAAGAAAGAGTCAGGTTATGTTCGTTATCGCCTTCTTTGCTTGAATGCCCCTGAATATAAATACGCGTAGCTCCATAACCTTTAATTTCATCTGCAATTTGAGCAAGCCTTTCATACATTTCCGGAGCAATAATTGCGGAATCTGTTTCAAAATATATTTTTTTAGTCAGCTTTACAACCTTTGAGTAAGACGATGCAGTAAATGGATCCCTAATCACTTTTGATGTAGTAATTTCAGCCTGTTCACCTTTGTCTCCTGTAATAGAAAGCGTATATTTGCACATTTTGGAATCCGGCACAAATTCTCCCTGCATGTTTTTCCCATCCCAAACAAGATAGGAAGGCACGTCTCCATCCCCCTTATACGATCTTACAACCTCTCCGTTTTTGTCCTTAATAGTGAATTCCCAGCCTCTTACCTTTTTTATCTCTGTATTAACCATAACAAATGGTACCGTTTTTCTTTCATCGGTATTGGATGATATTAAAAGTGTCATCGGCACCACAAGTATTTCCTTGTTTTTCTGGGGTATATAACGTACTTCATCGTTCATAAAGTCAAATTTATTTTCATTTGTCGTGGACGTTTCTGATATCTTACCGGTATTTTCAATTATCTTGCCCGCAGTATTTTTAGCCTTGAAATCGTAAATATAACCCACACCTGCAGCAGCTATTTTTCCATAGCTGTCGGTTCCGTTCCATGCAATATTCTTCGGTACTTCACCCACACCGCTAAAAGTCTTAACAATTTTTCCGTCCGAAGTTTTTATTTGAAGAGTCCATTCCTTGACCTGCTCCTGTGCCACCTGCGGCTTAAAAGAGACTTCTTTTATTTGTCCCTGCGATGTCTCTATTTTCGGTATCTCCATGCTCTTTGGAGCTACAATTGCTTCCTTTGATTTTGCGTAGAGCGATGCCTCGCTCATGGAAGGCCCAAACTTAAATTTAAGAGTTACCCTCTGAACCGGGCCTAGGTCACCCATCGGGGTAAACGCATAATCCAGTGAAAATAAATTGCCAAGGTTTAAGCCAAATCCTGCCGATAATATCATAAGACTTTCAACGTTTGAAAAAGAAATGCTATTAAAATCTATACTTAACGCGTTGTTATATTTTGCTCCCAGCCTTAAGTACAGGGTATTAAAAACCAGTACCTCAGCTCCTATAGCGGCGTAAATATTATCCGTATTTAGTATCTTGTCAAAGTCAAAGTTCAATGAAAAAATCCTTGATTTTCCGTCATATAAAGAATAATTTAAACCGGCCCCTGCTTCATATGGTAACAGGTCGCTCGTCCCTGATAAAAAACCAAGATTTTTTATAACAATTCCGCCGGAAAAATTATTTCCGATAATATTGAATATGGCCCCCAGGTCACACGAAGTACCTAACAATGTATTCCCAAAATTATTTTCGTATATCAATTTAGCCGATCCGCCAATATGGATATTATCAAGTATGCTGTAACCTAATCCTATATTAAAAAGACCATCCTGTATGCTTATAGCGTTTTGCGAATATCCTGTAGAATCGAATTTCCCTGTATCAAACCATAAAACATTTCCGCCAATCGCAAAACCCTGAGTAAAGGGAAAAGCAATAGCCGCATGTTCGATATAAAGGCTGTTAAACCACAAAAGCTCGGTAAGTGATATTTCTGATCTGTCTAGCATAGAAAGCCCTGATGGATTATAAATAAGAGCTGTTGTTCCCTCAGCCTGTGAAATATAAGCCTCCCCCATGCCTTCAGCTTCAGCATCAGGGTTAATTTTAAGGAATTCTGCTGTGCTAGTACCAAAATTTTGACAAAAACATAAAAACGGAATATATAAAAATATTATGAAAGTTATGAACCCTCTTATAATTTTCTTAAGTAACATAGATACTCCAGTTCCATTTGACTTCAATAAACTGTCGAAAATTTATACCCTTATAATAAATTTTATTGTTTATATGCATAATAATATCATTTTCGTTGTAATTTGTCAATTATTTTTCGTAAATTTTTCGTAATGAAAAGGCTTTATATTCTTTTTTATTCCAAAATGGTCAATATTATTGATTTCTTTAATTAATTTGTTGTTCTTTTTTTAATTTTTATGTTAGTTTTTGTAATTTCGTCCTTTATTTCGTTATTTATTTTAAACTATAAAATATTTACGACAATATAACCTATTTTTTTATGTCTTAAAATAAATATGGACAAAAATGAATGTCTATTTTATTATGTACACTAATCAGGAGGTGTTTCGATGATAGATAAACGCAAAAAGGACAGAAGACAAAAATCAATAAAAGTAAACAAAGACCTTAGAAAAGGACCTCGCAGGCTTGTTTGTTCCTGTGGTGGAAAGATTGATATAAAGATAATTAATGGTAAAGGCGAGTTTTATTGTGTTAGATGCGGCAGAAAACACGGTAAGGAATGAAATATTCTATACCAAAAACAATATAAGCTATTTCAATACTATTAATTTATCTATATTTGTGCTTGTGCCTGACTGCCCTTTCCTTTTGCAAACAATATAGTAAGCTCCATTAGCCATATTATTGGTTCCAATGTCAATTATCTGTAATCCTGCACTTAATTGTTGATCTAATTTAAATATCAGTCTGTAAGCAACCGTGTATATGCAAATTTTTACATCCGAATCTTCTCCTAGAAGAAATTCGTATTTGAATTTGTCCTTCGCAGGGTTCGGATAAATTTTTGTTATCGTTACCCGCGTTGGTGTGCTAGCTGAAACTGTTACTGTAAAACTTGGTGTTACCGTCGGATATGTTAATGTTAAATTGACCGTCGGCGTAGCTGTGGCGCATGTTAATACTCCGCTGGTAACTGTCTGGCTTGTAACGACAACCCCGTTTATTGTATCAAGTCCGTTTGAGCTGCCATTGAATGTCATGCTTCCGGTTGATGATGTAATAGAATATATCCAGGTAAATGTAGCAAGCGATCCACCGCTAATTGCTGCGTTTGAAGGGCTAGGTCCGCTAACCAGTATTGCATTACCTCCAGCAATAGTAAGCACCGAAGGTTGAAGATTATTTACTCCATTAGTTCCGGTATCACCTACTTGCATTACCACTGTAACTTCTTCACCTATTATGGCACTATACGTGGATAATGTTATGACAGCCACAAGGCTTGCTCCTATTGTCGGGGTTGATGTGGGTATTGCTGTATTCTGAGGTGTATTGGTCAATGTAGGCAATGGTGTGTTTGTTTTTGTAAATGTTAAAGTAATTGTATTTATTAAGGTCTCTGTTGCCGTAAAAGAAGGTGTATTTACTGATGTATCGGTCATACTCGGAATTGGCGAATAAGTCAATGTTGGCATTGGTGTATCAGTCAAGGTTGCCGTATCTTGCGGAGTCTCTGTTGATGTATTCAGTGGCGTATTAGTAATTGTGATTGTGGATGTAATTGTAAACGTTTGTGTAATAGTCCATGATAGGATTATATTTGTAAATGTAGGGGTTGCTGAAACAATTGGCGAATTCGTAGAAGTAGGAGTCTCGCTTATAGTATCTGTAGGCAAAAGTGTATTTGTCCTCGTCGGCATAGGAGTATCAGTTTGGGTCCAGGTTAATGTTGGGGTATTAGTAGTAGTCCTTGTGTCCGTCGTTGTTGAAGTAACTGTATTTATTGCCGTGACGGTAAATGTGTTTACTGGAGTATAAGTCGACGTTGGCACTGCTGTAAATGTACTTGTATTAGTCCTTGTATCTGTGGGAATTGCCGTAAACGTGCCTGTATTCGTTTGTGTAGCTGTCGGTAATTCAGTATCAGTGGTGGTAATTGTAGGTGAAATTGTATATGTCGGGGTTATTGTCCAGGTCAATACAATATTCGTAGATGTAGGTGTCGCTGATACAACCGGCGTATCAGTAGTCGTCGGGCTGCCTGTTACAGTGTTCGTTGGAAGAAGTGTGCTTGTTTTTGTCGGTAAAGAAGTACTGGTCCATGTGGTAGTATTAGTTGGCGTGTTTGATAATGTGCTTGTTACTGTCGATGTCGATGTGTTTGTAAGTGTGCTTGTCCTTGTTGTCGTAGGCAAAGGTGAATTTGTTCCCGTGGATGTTGGTGTTGCCGTATTTTGCGTTGTGCTGGTTAATGTCATAGTCACAGTAAAAGATACTGTGCTTGTTTTTGTTGACGAAGGCAGGGGGGTAAATGTACCCGTTGAAGTCATGGTAGCAGTATTTTGGGCTGTGCTTGTAGATGTCATCGTCGCCGTAGCTGTCTTGGTAGCGGTTGGAAGAAGAGTGCTTGTCCATGTTGGTGTTGCTGTGTTCACTATAGTGTTGGTAATTGTGTAAGTTGATGTGTTTACCGGCGTATTGGTTAACGTTATTGTGGATGATGCAGTCGGCGTATAAGTGAATGTAAACGTGGGGGTATTTGTCTTCGAGTAAGAAGCGGTCGGCGATTGCGTAAAAGTATTTGTTGCAGGCAGGGTATTTGTGATAGTAGGCGTAGCCGAAGGGCATGCGCCGCCTGTCAGGCGAATATTGTCAACAAGTACCGTGTATGCAGTGTTGTTACCGTCTATAAAGTCTATGAAAGTTATGGATGTTGTAGTTGATGCTTTCAGAGCAGAAAGAGGTATATCAGCCGTCTGCCATGTTCCGTTTATCCCTCCGGTAATATAACTGTTTACGTCAATTTGATATATAGTCGATCCCCAGTCGATAACTATAATAAATTTCGGTGCTGTCCCTGAAGTTGTCTTTACATCAAGCCTTAAATCTGTATTATCCGATATTTGTACAGGGGTTGAGAGCGTCCACAATAACGGCTGCCAGTATGGCGTGGCTGCAGGAAGCACGTAATTTAAGGTCATGCAATTCCCAGGGTTTCCGCCCGTGGTCTCGGTCATTGTGGCAGGTGAGTTATTCGTAACTGTCCCGGCTGCAAGGTTCAGGCCTGCCGCGTCTCCTGTATAAATCATTTTCGAGCAAATAAAAGGCGTATTTGTAGCTGTCGGCGTTATCGTAAAAGTAGGTGTTCTGGTTGGCGATGGCCCGCTCGTCGGTGTGTAGGTAGGCGTACTCTGTGAGCCGGTCAGCGAGTATTTGCCGGTCGAGCAGTATTTTGCAACTGCCAGCCTTATATATCCACCATCATTATCGGCGTAAGCTGAAGTTGCCTGCCCCCAAACATCTGCCGTAACATTACCTGTTGTGTTAAAAGTGCTGCTGGTTGGATTTGTGGTATTGTCTGTCGGCCCCCAATCTCTTAAATGTGTCGGGCTAACGTTACTGTGAGCACTGCCGCTAGGTAGCCAATTATATGCACCCTCACCGAAGAATACTGCGATAACTCCATGCGCGGCCCAATAGCCTGGACCAGTGGTTGTACTCGAAGCTGAATACGCATCACCCGGACTTCCTGATGAGCCGTTATTTGAAGTGGATGGTATAAATGCCTGTGACGCATTGTCCCTGAAATGACCACCTATGCCGGTACCTGCCGAGCAGGTGAAGCTGGTTTCATCGTTATCGCACGTCTTGAAATATGTGTTGCCAACCGGTATTTGCCACATTATAACGCGCAGGCCTAAGTTCGATGAAACCCTATCTACTATATATGCTATTCTTCCCCATGTCTTTTGGCCTGGTAAAGTCGGGGGATCTGTGAAGTCCATGTTCGCCCATCTTGTGGTATCATTGCTTGCATAAGCATACCAATCTGCATCCCTGTCAGACGATTCCGCAGCTATTAGGTCTGCAGGATATGATCCCATTACATTTTTAAGAAAAGTGGACACAGTATCCACATCAGTATCTAACTGGCTTATTGAAGAAATAGAGGTAGAGTTGAATACGTCGTCATCTGCCCAGCAGCTGTAATGTATGGCGACAAGGGCTTTGCCTGGAGCATATTTATTACGAAGTGTTATTATCGCCTGCCACCAGCCTGCCAATGTATTTGGAATGCCCGAAAGGTCTGAAATTCCGGTAGCTGCTACTTCTACAGTGCTGGAAGATGTCATGCCGCCGGTTTCGCAGAACCCCAACAAATCCGGTTCAATATGCACTATTGTAACTTTGCCCGAAGATGTATTGGTATTGATGAGTTTGAACAGTATTATTAGGTCATTAAACCATGTAGTCATGGTGCTGGTGTTTGTAAGCATGCTTGTCGAGCCGTTGTTATAATAGTATGTAAATAAAGTTTCCTGGCCCTGGCTTTGCCATTCAGTCAACTCACTTGTCGCCCACTGTCCAGCCGGAGACTGCCATGTCTCCCAGCCTGATGTCAGGTACTGATAATTGTAATCCCAGCATGTTGTTCCCTGTCCGACTTTCCATTGTGTTGGCGTATCACCGCCCTGATTGTCCCATTTATCAATTGCGCCAAAACCAAATGTTGTTGGCAATCCAGCTGGAATACTGCCTCCAAAAGGAAAAATGCTTGAACTCAAAAGTATGAAAAATAATGCAATTGGTAGTCTAAGTTTCACTGTACTTCCTCCATTTAGAATTTAAAATGCTTAAACTGCCTTTTACTAAACACCTTAATTTAAAAGAGTTTTACATTTTTACTTATAGTTTAGACAATTTCTTTTCGGAAAAGTTTCGTTAAATTTGTGGAATTTTACAATAAAAAACAGTGTTTGTAAATAGAATTATACCTATTTCTTATTTTAGAACAATAAATTTATCGATTCTCGACAGATTAGTTCTCTGGCCTTTCTGTCTATATAAAATAAAATATGTTCCGTTTGCAAAACCTTGCGTCTCTATTTCCAGCACTTGATATCCTGCGCTTAGCTTCTGATCAAACCTCTCTATTAACCTGTATGACTCTGTATAAATGCTCATTTGTATGTCTGCGTCTTCTGACAGCATAAATACATATTTAAATTTGTCTTTTGTTGGGTTTGGATATATCCTTACCGTTTGTACAGGCGTAGGTGTTATTATTACAGGGATTGTGCTTGTCGCTGTAAAGCTTGCTGTTGCCACAGGATTTATTGCTGTCGGTGTTGCCGTGGTGCATGTCAATGGACTGCTTATAACTTCCGGGCTGGTAATATAAATCCCGTTTATCGCGTCTATCCCGCTTGCATACCCGCTAAATGTCATGCTCCCTGTTGCTGATGTAATTGAATATATCCATGTGAATGACGCCGATAATCCAGCTGCTATTGTTGTGTTCCCTGGGTTTGGTCCGCTTACCAGTACTGCTGTACCTCCAGTTTCTGTTAAACCAGAGGGCTGTACATTGTTAGCTGCGGTTGTACCTGCGTTTACAACCTGCATTATTACCGTTATATCCTGCCCTACAATGGCATTGTTTGTTGAAAGTACTATACTTGCTATCAGGTTTACTCCTGCTGTTGGTGTAGCTGACGGTGTCGCTGTGTTTACAGCGGTGTTCTGAGGCGTATTTGTAAATGAAGAAATTGAAGTGATTGTCTGAGTCTGAGTCAATGTGTTTTGCGGTGTATCTGTTGCTGTATTTGCAGGTGTATTTGTCAATGTAACCGTATCTACCGGCGTATTAGTCAGTGTGTTCTCTGGAGTATTTGTAAAAGTTATTGTAAGTGATGACGTGAAAGTAGTTGTAATTGTTGCTGAAAAAATTGTGGATGTATATGTTGGTGTCTCCGATACAATTGGTGTATCTGTCACCGTAAATGTATCTGTCGGTAAAGAAGTGACCGTCCCCGTCAATGTTTGAGTTGCAGTATTTACAGGCGTATCTGTCCCCGTCAATGTCACAGTTTGCGTCAAAGTGGTTGTATTTGTCTTTGTTTGTGAAGCTGTATTTGTAGCAGTATCCGGGATTGTGCTCGCGAATGTCGGTGATGATGTACAAGTAGGCGTAATTGTTGCCGTAAAAATTGTTGCTGTATATGTTGGTGTTTCAGAAATAAATGGTGAATTCGTTGATGTATGTGTCGCTGTCGGAAGCTCTGTATATGTTCCTGTTTCGGTAGGTGTAGCTGTGTTTACAGGTGTGTCTGTATATGTTTCCGTATTTATAGGTGTTAATGTCAGTGTAGATGTAGCCGACTTTGTAATCGTGAATGTCGAAGTCGTAGTTGGTGTCCATGTCACTGTATTTGTAGACGATGCAGATGATGTACTTGTACCCGTCGGAGATGAAGTATTTGTCCATGTTATTGTTGGCGATATAGTATAAGTAGGCGTTATTGTAGCCGTGAAAATTGTAGCCGTATAGGTAGGGGTTGTAGATACAATTGGAGAATCTGTCAATGTGGGTGTAGCTGTATTCGTTCCTGTAGGCAATTGTGTATTTGTTCCTGTAACAGTATTTGTTGGCGTATTTGTATATGTACTTGTCTTGGTGTATGTTGTTGTTCCTGTTGGTAATAGTGTATTTGTGTTTGTTGGTGTCGCAGTATTTACTGGTGTATTTGTACTTGTGTCTGTCTTTGTATATGTTGGTGTGCCTGTAGGTAACTCTGTGTTAGTACCTGTTGCTGTGGGTGTCGAAGTGTTTACAAGTGTATTTGTTCCTGTTGCAGTAAGTGTAGCTGTGTTTACAGGTGTGTTTGTATTAGTCAAGGTTATTGTATATGTTCCTGTGTTTGACTTTGTCGCTGTTGGTAAAGCTGTATATGTTCCAGTTGCAGTATATGAAGCAGTAATTGTATTTGTAAATGACGGCGTCGTAGTCCGCGTAAATGTATAGCTAGGCGTTGGTGTCATCGTAAATGTGGGTGTAAAAGTAGCAGTCGCTGTTAAAGTATATGTTCTTGTAAATGTAGATGTCATTGTTCGGGTCGGCGCTTGTGTAAATGTATTTGTAATATTTGGTGTGAATGTCGGAGACGATGCGGTTCCGCAGGTAGGTTGTACTACTGCTGCCAGCCAGGCCTGCACACCGCTTCCATGGCATGTTGTTGGTGTATAGTTCCAATCAGATATGAGAATAGGCCCTGCATATGGATTTAAATCCCATGCTTGGCCGCTGTATGTGTAATTTGCAGTATTGCTACCGTTCAGCCACGAAATAAGGTCAGACTCAAAAGGGTCACATCCTGTATCATCTTCACCGCAACATTCGCCGGTAGTACCGGCTGTCCCTGTCGTTATCGCCCCAAATTCCGATACTATTACGCAATAGCCTGCTGTTACTGCTACAGTTACATTGGTGTTCCATAAATTTATCTTGTCGGTCATAGTTGTTCCGCCTTTATTATCGTATATATGCGCCTCATAAGCTATGCCGTAACCTGTCAATGTGTTTCCCGTATTTTTATCTGTTAAATGATTTGCCGATATCCCGGTCATATCCCATGAATAACCAAGACCACCTACCATAAGTACATTCTTCGCTCCTTTATCCCGCACAGTCTGGACAAGTGTTTGAAATCCTGGGCACGTAAAACCCTCGTTGCTTGTACCGCCATTCTCCCATGTACTCCATGCAGTTGGAAATGGCTCATTATACAGGTCAAACATAACAGCCGGATTATTGCCGAATGTTGTGGCAAGGCTCTGCCAGAATGCTACGGAATTTTCATCCGGCATGGATTGCTGGTCTACGGTCGTTGATGATCCCCAATTACCATTGCCGGACCAGTGCAGGTCGAGTTCAACATAACAATTAAGTGCTGAAGCTGCATTTACTACGCCAGTAACATAATTCCTGTAATTTGTCTCATATGTTGTATTCTGTGTTGCCGAAGAAGTTCCTACGCCGTTATCATAACCAAACCAAAAATCCTGATTTAACGGTATTCTGACAATATTTGCTTTCCATGTATTCACTGCTACAGTTATGGACTGCGTCATGGCTCCAGCTGCTCCGTTTGGTGGCCCTTCCCCATTTTCTTGCCATTCCAGTCCATCTACATCCACGCCTACAAGCCTGACTTGACACCCGGTACTAGCGTTAACAAAATTCGTTCCTGACACTTGAAGTTGTGGGGGTGCAGCAAATAGATAACTTTGACATATTAATAATAAAAATGCCAATAATATGGTATTTACTGTTAGGATTCTTATCTTTGAGTTATTATTATTCTTCATAATTCACCTGGACTTAACTTTGTTTAATATTTAGACAATACAAAATCGAAAAAGTTCCTTTTATTTTATCGGTAAAATACTCATTTATTACTCATTTCACGAAAGCGTTTATTGTATAAATTATATCATAAATTGAACAAATTTCAAGATGTAAAATATTGTCTTATTTTATCATAAAATATTGAAATTTAGAGTTTATTTATTATTTTATATTTTTCTATTGTTATATGTCAAATATTGTTCTATTATTATTTATGTAAAGTTAATATCCTAAAACATATCAATTATGAGGAAAATATGAACTATAAAAAAGCAATTTTTATTTTCATAACAGCTATTACAATTTTCAGATTAATTTATATAAACTTATTCCCTATTATTCCTGATGAAGCTTATTATTGGCAATGGGCTAGACATCTTGATTTCGGATATTATGAACAAGGGCCTATTCTTGCAATTGTTATTTTTATTTTTACACTATTTACTAAAATAAATACTCTTTTCACAATAAGGCTTGGGGCTGTTGTATTATCATTATTAACTATGATACTTTCTGTACTTACCTATAAAAAACTTTTCCCGGGTAAAAACAATGATAAAGGATCCTTTTTCAATCTGCTTTTTATGAATTCAGCAATAATTTATTCTGCAGGTGCTGTTTTAATGATGCATGATACAGTAATGATATTTTTCTTTGCTTTGTTCATTTATGAAATGCTTATTATATTCGATAAACCTGATAATTATATGCGATGGGCTTTTGCCGGTATTATTCTAGGTTTTGGCGTAATGAGTAAATACACTCTTTTAATAATATATCCTTCATTAATTATCTTTTTGATTTTATCTAAATTCGACAGAAAATATATCAGAGGTCCGTTAATTTTATCTGTCTTTTTTTTGCTTAGCCTGTTTCCTGTAATATACTGGAATATAACCCATAATTTTGCCTCTATAAATTTTATACTCACTTTAAATCAAGCAGGTCCAAAAATAAATTTTAATTTTAAGTATTTTTTTGAATTTTTAGGCGGGCAACTTGTTGTTGTCTCTGTTTTTTTGGTTCCATTTTTTATATTATCTTTGGTTAAAAATATTAAAAACCGTGGCTTCAACCCGCATTATATGATTTCGTGTTTTTTTATTATTCCAATGATCTGCTTCATGATCATGAGCTTGAAAAGCAGGATTGAAGCAAACTGGCCAGCCTTTCTTTTTTATCCACTTTTCTTTATAGCAACGAATTATTTGTTATCGGATATTAAATATTCTAGAATAAAGCATATTATTTATACGGCAGGTTTTATTTCTTTAATTGTAATTTATATTCAAATTGTAATGCCTTTCATTCCTTTTTCAGAAAAGGCAGATATTTCAAAAAAATTTTACGGTTATAAGCAGCTTGCAGAAAAGCTTCAACCAATCTATGACAAATACAAAGATAAGGGTGTAGTATTTTTTACAGCCCGTCACTACCAGGTAGCCAGCGCACTTGCTTTTTATCTTCCTGGCCAGCCAAATGTTTATATTGTTGTGCCGCATGAAGCGAATAAAAATTATAGATTTTGGAATACTTACAGAAACACTCCATGTTTCAATGCAATTTATGTATACCGTGAGGGCTGGGAGCACGACGATATGAAAAGTTTCTTTAAATCATCGGATATTATTGACAAAATTGATATAACAAGGAATAATAAAACCATGAATACATATTACGTAGATTTTGATACTTGCTATCTGGGTCCAAAGGTCGCAAAATGAAAATCATTCAAAAATATATTGCTAAAGAGATTTTTTTTGTAACATCAGTCGGATTTTTTATTTTTACATTTTTTTTGATCATGAATTCCCTTTTTGTTATGAGCGATTTATTAATTAAATATGGGGTGGATATAATAAACGTTACAAAACTTTTACTTTTGTTGCTCCCTTCCACAGTTGCAGTAACAGTTCCTATGGCTTTTTTAATGGGTGTGTTGCTCACATATTCCAGGCTTGTCCAGGATAATGAGTTCAACGGTATGCAGGCAAGCGGTATTAGTGTCTCAACTATAGCCAAGCCTGGCATTGTTCTTTCTATTATTCTTACTTTGCTGATGGTAATTTTCAATAATTATGTTTTATCCTACGCTAACCTCACTTATCAAAAAGTATATTATGAAATAGTAAAAAAACGCTCAAGTGTGATGATTCAGGAGCATACATTTATCAATGATTTCGATAATTATATATTTTATATTGGCTCTAAAGATAATAAAAACGACTTATTAAAGGATATCATTGTATTTGTTAAAGGTAAAAATGACGAAAAAGACCCTACAAAAATTATTTTCGCAAAAACAGGCCAATTTATTTCCGATGAAAAAAGCCTCAGGGTAGAATTAAAACTTATAGACGGCATAATGCAGGTAACTTCCTTTATCACGCCATTGAAAATGAATCTTATATCGTTTGATACCAATTCATTGAATCTCGACATACAGGCATTATTACAAGAGCATCAAAATAATCAGCAGGATTTTAAAGGATCTAGGGAGATGACTGCCGAAGAGCTTATCTCCGAACTAAAAAAAGGTAAAGACAGTAAACACGACAGAAATAATTTATTGGTAGAACTTCACAAAAAATTATCAATACCATTTGCTGTTTTTATTTTTGCAATTGTAGGTATTCCGCTTGGTCTTGTTGCAAGACGAGGGGGGCGGATTGCCGGCATAGTGATATCTTTAGCTCTTATTTTTGTATATTACGTTTTACTTTCGATTGGATCTTCATATGGATATAGCGGAAAAATGAACCACTTTTTATCAGTTTGGTTGCCTAATATTGCCATAGGATTAATAGGTCTCGTATTTTACGTCCCTATTATTTTTCCGGACTTATACAGAAAAATAATAAAACATAAAGGATTAAAAACATGAATATAAAGTTAATTTATAGATATATTATTGGCGAGGTATTAAAAGCTTTTATAGTTATAACTTTAGGCATATTGATATTCATACTTATTTCAACATTAATTGACGAAGTCCCAATGCTTCTGCAACATAACCCCCCAATGTGGCTTATTGTAAGTTTTTTTATGTACAAGGCGCCTTTTTATGCTGCAGAATCAATACCTTTTGCTATGCTTCTTACAATCCTTTTTGTGTTTAGTCAGTTAAGTAGAAGCAACGAATTAATAGCGATGAAATCTCTAGGCATAAGTTTTTATAAAATTGTAGCCCCAGTCCTTATATTGTCTTTTGTTATTAGTGTGTTTGCAATATTAATAAACGAAACGTTTGTTTCTGCAACATATGATATGGCAACATATATAAAAGAATCTTTAATTGAAAAAAAATCAGGGTCTGGAGGCGAAATAAAAAATGATCTTGCAAAACTAGGCAGCAACGGAATGTTATATTACATCAAATATTTCGATAGTTTACTTGGCATAATGCGAGGCATATGTATAATGAAAATAGACAAGGATCTGCATGTTATAGAGCGGTTGGATGCTAAAGAAGGAAAATGGCAGCAAAACAAGTGGGTTTTTACCGGTGGTGTTTTAAGGACATTTAAGAATGACGCAGAGGAAAAAATAGAGCAATTTTCAACATATGATTTCAATACCGAAGATGCTCCTTCTGATTTTATCGTTCATAAACGCTCTCCTGAGGATACTTTAGCAATAAATATTTTTAGATTAAGAAAATTAATAAATATTTTGAAAGAAAGCGGTTTTGACTTCCGCGAGGAAGAGGTGAATTATAATTTAAAGCTTGCGTTTCCTTTCGCGACATTTATCCTGGCGTTACTTGGTGTTTCTTTGCCATTTTTATTTTCCTCTCATAGGTCTTTTATAAATGCTGCATTAGGATTTATATTTACAGTCGTTATTTCATTTTTTTATATGGGATTTATTACAATTGGCATATCCGCAGGTAAAGTAGGTGTATTATCCCCCATAGTTTCAGCCTGGATATCAAATATATTATTTACAATTATTGGCGTTATTTTCTTATATCGAGTAAGAAAATAATATGTTTATTTTAATTTCATTTTCGTTAAAAATAAAATTCCATAGATTGCGTTTATTAAAATAAAAAACAAAGATATTAAAATGCATAAATAAAAGCTTAGAGGTTTAAAGATAAATCTGATTTGGTGTTTTCCTGCTCTTATAAATACAGATTTAAATGTAAGATTTGTTTTCAGAAGTCTTTGTTCTAGACCATCGACATATACATTCCAGCCTGGATAATAATTATCCAGCAGTAAAATGAATCCATTTTTATTAGTTTTGATATTAATTTCAAAATTATTTGAATTTATTAAATTATACTTAATGTTACTATAATCTTTTTTAATGAAATTTTCTTTTAAATTTTTAAAACCAATTATAATATTTTTGTCGCATTTGTTAAAAACAATTGTATTCTTAATATTGTATTTACTACTTAAAATTTCATTTAAAATGCTGTTATTATTTTCTTCAAATAAAATTTTTGATTTATTAGCAGGTATAAAAACAACAATATTTGTCGGTTTATTATATTCATAAATATTTGTATCAAAACTAGTAAATGGTTTTAAATTATTACTATATAATTTGTACTTTGAAATAATAAACTTTATATTTAATAAGTCAAAAGCTGGTATATCATAAAAATTTTTAAACATAAATATTCTTTCTTTCAACAATGCGAAATTATTTATAATAAGAGAATCCGATCCTTCTGCATTTAATAAATGGTTTTCCATTCCTATATTAGGATTTAGGTTGTTTAATATATGATTAAATTCCGAATCCAAATTATTACTTTTAATCTCAAAATTTACTGTATTTAAATATCTTAAAGCAATAATTCGTCTATTTTTAATTTCCTTGTCATTTAATAATAATTCAATATTTACAGGATTTTTATTTAAAATATTTGAATTTAAATAAATTTTAAATCCACCAATATGATAATAAAAAATATTAATTACAATAAAAATAATTACTATTATATGAATTGCAACCTTAATTATTTTTTTTGACAAAACAATCAAAATCAACAAATACGAACAAATAATCAATAATAAATAAATTAAAAAATTATGCATAAAGGCTTTATAAACTTCAAGCACATCATTAGGTCCAGCTAAATTTAATGTTTTATTAAAATTTTTTATAATAAATTCCAGGAAATTATTTTTAAATATGCAGCACAACAAATAAAAAATTAAAAAAATAGAAACATAAAACAAAATAAAGTATCTGAACTTTTTTGATTCTTTCATTTCCAGATTAAATAAATATTCATATCCTGTCGCAATCAGTAAACATATTGCAAAAAATAAAATAATATTGAATTTACCAGGGTAATTAATGATTTTAAAAATTGGTAAAATATTATATATATAATTATAAAAAGGTAAGTTTCCCATATATGATATCAAAAAAGACAAAATAAATAATATAATAATAAATTTTCCATTTCTTTTTTCCCATGCTTTAAAAAAGCTCAAAAAAAACAAAAATAAAGGCAAAACTGAAATTTCTATAAGGGTATACCAATTGGAAAATATAATTGTTTTTGTCATAAAAACAATAGAAGGCGGAAATATAGCTAAAATAAGCTGTTCAGGTTTCATAAAACTGTTTTTACTTGTTATAAAATCAATTCCTTCACCTAATCTTTTACTTAATTTAATGAATTCTATTGTCGGAACAAGTTGAACTAATATAATAAAAATCAATATAAGATTTATTAATATATAATTTTTTATATGCTGCTGTAAAATTATTTTTTTAAAAGATATATTAGAAAAATAAACTAGCAAAAAAAATAAATAAACATATGAAAAAACCTGTGGATGCCCGCCTAAAAATGCTATTGCAAGCATAATTGCAGATAAAAAAGCATCCCATATTCTACTGTTTATGATATATTTTTGAGTAAAATACAGTACTGAGGGCATCCATATAAGCACATTAAAATCAGCTAAATCAGCTGCTTTGATAGTAATGTAAAAAGTAAAAACAAATGATAATGTCGCTACATAACTTGCTTCTTCTGAGAATTTTAATAATCTTAGAAACGAATATGTTGAATAAGACATTAAACAGAACGAAAAATAGGTTAGAATTTTCAATGCAATGTCAAATGGCAGGATATAAAAGAAAATATCTAATGGATAAAAAACAGCTGACTGCATATTTGCCATTAATGGTGTACCACAATATATATAAGGGTTCCATAAAGGTAAAATATTTTTTCTTACAAGTTCTGCAACCAGAGTTCTAAATGGATAAAAATAATATGGTATATCAAGCCATGCAATTATCTTATTAGATACATATTGTGGATAAAATATATAAAAAGAAAAAATTAAGAAAGTAAATGCTAGAAATTTATCCTTTCGTGTCATTTAAATCCCATAAAAATAATTCACGATTCTATTTCTTTAAATAAAGCATTGGATTTACAGGTTCAGACCCATGACGTATCTCCAGGTAAAGCTCGTTCCCATAAAATGACTCAGTATCTCCTATTTTGCCTATTTCAGAACCTGTATCTACAAGTTCGCCATCCTTTATATTAATATCTGATAAATGACCATAAATTGAATAGTATCCGCTTCCATGATAAATTATTACCATTTTGCCAAATCCTTCAAACCAATCAGCATATTTAACCACACCTTTAAAAATTGCATTTACCGGATCTCCATAAGGAGCTGAAATATCTAATCCTCTGCTGTACACTATGCTTTTAAATTGAGGATGTTTATATTTACCAAAATTCATTAAAATAGTCCTTGAATCAACCGGCCATGGCAGTTTTCTCTTGTATTTATTAAATATTTCTTCTGCGCCTTTATTTATAAATTCTTTTTCCATTTCTGATTTTTCTATCCCATCAAGAAGATTTTCCAGCCCTTTTGCGCTCTTTTCAAGTTCTGTAACAGTTTGTTCCCTTTTCTTTATATCAAGTCTTATTTTTTTTAAAAAAACATGTTTTTGCCATTTTTGATTAAGAAATTTCTTATTTTCAATTTCTTTTTTTGTTTTAATTCCTTCAAGCTCGTTCCTGTAGTCTTCTATTTGTTTTTTATTTTGTTGAAGGTTGTTAATGATATCAACATAAGACTCTACAATTGCCACATTCTGTTTGCTTAATATTTTTATAAATTTATATCTTTCAATAAATTCAGAAAGGTTACCTGATTGTGTTAAAAGTATTATATATTTATTTCTTTCTTTTTTATATTGATCTCTCAATATATTTTTTATTTGTTCCTGCTTTTCAGACTTTAACTTTTCATTTAATTGAATTTTTTGGTCTAGATCCTTGATTGATGCCTCAATCACTTTAATATTATTGTCAAAAACCCACATTTCCTTCCTGGTTATATCAATATTTTTATCAATTCCTTGAAGATTTTGAAAAGTTATTTGCTCTTCTTGTTTTTCTTTTGATATAGCGTTTTTTTGTTTCAAAATCTTTTGTTTCACTTTTAATAGTTCTTTTTCCTTTTTATCTGTAGAATCAGTTTGATAACCAAAAGCTGAAAAGGCAAGCGCAATAAAAAAAAATAACAGCAACAGGACCAGCCTGTACATTTTCACTTCAAAGTTCTCCACGGTGATAAAAGGCTGCCTATAAAACCAAGACCCATTCCTGCTGCAACAAGAATAATCATAAATTTAAAAGAAAAAAAGTAAGGCGTAAAAAGGTAAAATTTAGAAAGGTCAATACCTGTATCCTTTTTTATTTGCATCAGAAGAACATTGATTATAATATATAGTACGGCCCATCCTAAAATTCCGCCTATAAATCCTTGTAGAATTCCTTCCATTATAAATGGAGCCCTTATAAAGTTATCATCTGCTCCGACCATCTGGAATACGTATATATCTTCCCTTCTTGCGTATATTGTAAGCCTGATAATGTTTGATACAACCAATAATGCAGACAAAACAAAAATTAGTCCAACTACAAATGTTATAATCTTTACTACGTTTATAATATTAATTAAATTTTCAATTTCCTTTTCGCCGTATTGTACGTCTTCAACTCCTTCTTTTGACGATATAAGCTTAACAATATCATTAATTGATTTTGAGGTATATTTGTTTAGCTTCACAACTATTGTATCGGGCAGTGGGTTTGAACCAAGACTTTGAAGTATTTTCTTGATTTCTTCATCTTTAGAATAATCCTGATATGCCTCTTCTTTAGATACAAATTTAGCGCTTGCTACTTCAGGCATTGACTCCAGTTCTGTTATTATATTATCGCATTTGCCTTTCTCACATGTATCTTTTAAAAATACTACTATTTCTACTCTGTTTTCTATATGGTCAACAAAATAATTAACCCCGCTGTTTATAAGATAATATCCGCCAAGTGTTACTATTGCCATTATTATTGTACCTATGGATATCAGGCTCATAAATCCGCTTTTTTTCAAGTTTAGCCATATTTCTTTTAATAGCATTATTCTACTATCCTCCCCTCACGCAATTTAATCACCCTCTTGCCCATTTCTTGCATTATTTCCTTGCTATGAGTTGCAAATATAACCGTAGTGCCTTTTTCGTTTAGTTCATTAAAAATCCTGATAATTTCCCTTGCGCTGTCATCATCCAAATTTCCAGTAGGTTCGTCAGCCAGTACTACGGGAGGTGCTGATATCAATGCCCTTGCTGTTGCAACTTTTTGCTTCTCGCCTCCTGAAAGATGCCAGGGTATGAAATTTTCTTTTCCTTCAAGTCCTATTTTAGAAATTGCTTCATATACTGTCTTTTTTATGTATTCAGGGTTTGCTTTTGTAATAATAAGAGGTAATGCAATATTCTCAAATACAGTCTTGTGGAATAATAATTTAAAATCTTGAAATACAAACCCTATGTTGCGCCTATAATAAGGCACTTTATTTTTATGGATATGAGTTATATCCTGGCTGTCAAAAAGTACAGTTCCCATATCGGGTGTTTCTTCTCTATATAAAAGTTTTAAGATTGTTGTTTTGCCGGCTCCCGAAGGTCCGGTAATAAAAACGAATTCGCCTTTTTTTATCTCGAAACTTACGTCGGCCAATGCATTTATGTTCTTCTCATAAATTTTAAATACATGGTTGAATTTGATCATACAAGCCTCTATTTAAAGTTCTTTCTCATAACCGGTTTCTGGGTTCATTACATTATAAATCCCAGCTTCATTTAATTTCGTTATAAGTATTTGCTGCTGTTTAGGTTCCCCGTGAACTAAAAATATCTTTTTTAACCTTTGTGAATTTGCATTTTTTATAAAATCAACAAGTGCGCTGCTTCCTGCATGTCCCGAGAATTCGTTAATTACCTCTATTTTGGCATTGACATCGTATTCATCGCCGAATATTTTTACTTTTTTTGCACCATCTACAAGCTTTCTTCCAAGAGTATTTTCTGCCTGATATCCTACTATCATAACTGAATTTTTGTTGTCAGTTATATTGTTTTTTAGATGGTGCAGTATTCTACCGGCTTCACACATGCCCGTTGCTGACAGTATTACACATGAACCATTAAAGTCGTTTAATGCCTTGGATTCTTCCACAGTCTTGATATAATGCACCAATTCCCGACCAAAAGGATCTTTTCCATTGTTTAAAAAATAAACCATTTCTCTGTCAAAACATTCATTATGTTTGATGAATAATTCAGTAACAGCCACTGCCAAAGGGCTATCAACAAATATTTTAATAGCAGGTATTTTTTTTTCAATCAAAAGTTTATTTAATACAAAAAGAATTTCTTGAGTCCTTTCAACTGCAAAAACAGGCACTATAATTTTTCCGGCTCTTGAATATGCATTATTTATAACGTCTGCGACCCTTCCATATGCAAGCGATATATCTTTATGATCCCTGCCTCCATAAGTGCTTTCTATTATTAAGTAATCAATATCATTTATTTTATCGGGGTTCTGCAACATAGGTAGATTCTTTCTTCCAAGATCGCCTGTAAAGGCCAATTTAATTAATTTGCCGTTTTCATTAATTGTAAACAGCATCATACACGACCCTAGTATATGTCCTGCATTTAAGAATTCTACTGAGATGTCATTTGAAATGTCAATTTTTTCATCTATTTCAATAATTTTAAAGAATTTTATTGCTTCAAAAGCTTCTTCTTCCGTATATAATGGCTGAAATAAAGCCTTACCCTGTTTTAATCTCCTTTTATTGACATATTCAAGGTCACGAAGCTGTACATGTGCGCTGTCAGGTAACATTAGATTGCACAAATCCTTCGTGGCGCTGGTCGTATAAATAGGTCCATTAAATCCGTTTTTTATCAGAGTTGGTATATTTCCTGAGTGGTCAATATGAGCATGTGATAATATAAGATTACTTACAGAAGACGGGTCAAAAGGGAAATGACTGTTATGTTCATAACTTTCTTTTCTTTTTCCTTCTTGCATACCGCAATCCAATAAAATCTTTAAATTGTCTTTCTGCAACAGATGCATCGAACCGGTTACTTCTCTAGCAGCGCCGATAAAGGTTATTCTTGTCAATTTCAACTCCTTTCATCAAATTTATTAAATAAAGTACTTGAATCAAATAGCAAAAATTTTATTCATTTCATATAGCTTCTTATCAATCTTCTTTTCTTTATTTATCACGTCTATTAAATTAATTGATACCAACTTATTATTTTGAATACCTGTCATTTTGCTTTGACCGGCCTTCATTTTCTTTATAATTTTTACCGCTTCATACCCAAATACAAGCCCAAGCTTTCTGCTGAAAGCAGTAGGAGTGCCTCCTCTTTGAATATAACCAAGAACAGAATATTTTGCGTCTATATTCATTTTTTTACTTATTATCCTCGCAAAATTACTTGACATGCCTACCCCCTCGGCCATTGCTATTATGCTGCTGTTTTTGCCACGTTTGAACCCGGTAAATAAGGTATTGCAAATTTTATCCATATTTATTTCTTGTTTTAATTCTGGAATCAATATAAGCTCAGCTCCACCGGCAAGTCCGACTTCAAGCGTAAGAAAACCGTGGTCTCTGCCCATAATTTCCACAATAAATACTCTTTCATGGGACGCCGCCGTATCACGTATTCTATCAATGGCATCCAAAGCCGTATTAACAGCAGTATCAAATCCTATTGTATAATCTGTCCCGAATACATCATTATCTATTGATGCAGGAATAAAAACAGATGGGATTCCTGTTTCTTTTGTTATGGCATACATTCCTTTTCTGGATCCATCTCCACCTATAACAATAATTCCGTCAATTTTATGGTCAAATAAATTTTCATATCCGATTTTTCTTTTTGATTCTAAATGAAAATCCTTTGATCTTAAAGTCCTGAGTATCGTTCCCCCTTTATTTATAATTCCGCTAACGCCGGCAAGTCCTATATCAATAAAATAGTTTTTTAATAATCCTGAGTAACCTTCCTCTATCCCAAAAACCTCAATTCCTTCACTTATAGCGGTACGCACCACTCCTCTTATAGCTGCGTTCATCCCAGGTGCGTCCCCTCCTGTTGTCAGTAATGCTATTGTCATAGGCATTTTTATTCACCTTTCTTAATTATTTATGATAGTTTTTATATATTACAGCAAAATAACAAAAAAATATAGGAGTTTTTCGTAGGGTTTGATATATTGGTAAAAAAATTAAATGAACCAGTATGATAAATTATGATATTATTTGATCGTTTTTAAAGGCTTTCCACATATTTACTTTTAATTCTTCTTCATCCCTATTTTTCCAATAAAAAGAATTATCAATAACTTCCAGGTCTTTTATATACTTTTTTTTAAGATAATCCAGTAATCTAACAATTTTAATATGGTTCTCATAATTATTAGTACAAATTTTAATATATGGCAAATACATAAATTCATATTTTTTAACTATTAATTTATTCGTAAATTCTTTCCCCTTTTCAGTTGCATAAAAAACTATGCTTGCTAATTTGCCATCCCTGTCAAATGTAATTCTTAAAGGATCGCTTAATTCATCAACCGAGATTGAAATGCCCTCTAAAAAAACATCTGAGCTGCTTAAAAGCATGCCGTTTTCATCACCTTCGTTAAAATCAGGTTTTTGTCCAGGATCCCCTTTGGCCTTTAATGTCATTGATTGAAAATTATCTATTATTACTTCGTAATTCCACCCGCTTATTTTTGAAATATCTATAAGCTCTTCTTGTAATTCAAATATGAGTTCTTTTTGCTCTATATGTCCGTTAAATTTCAAATATATCATTTATCCACCTTGTTTATTGTGTTTATTCGTTTTTTATAATAAAAACTGTCCTGTAATTTTTAGGCATATTATTATCTGCATATGGTTCTTCTTTTAAAATTATATCTTTTTTTAATTTTAAATCATTCGTGAGTACTTTTTCAACCGTATAAATTTGATCTCCCGCTAAATTTTTATCATCAGAAAAAACTTGAATCGTGACAGGAAAATTATTCGCCATTTTAATGTAATTTTCAACTTCGTTTAGAATTTGTTGGCCTTTATTCGTCAAATTATCTTTTCTGTCTTTATCAAAAAGGAACTTATTGGAAATTACAATAAAAGTCTTTCCTTCTTTTTCGTATTTTATTGCATCTATAACTTTAGGATTTCCGATTATTGAATTAGGGTTCCCGGCTTTATCCATGACTGAAAATATATATGAATAAGGCGCGCCAACTTTTATTATTTGGCCGGAATCATCAAATCCTTCCCATACTATTTCATCAGGAAGAGATCCGCCGCCTCGCAATGTCTTTACAGCATAACCTGTTGGATCTGTAATTTTAAATGACCATTTTTCCAGTTCAATATCTTTATTAATTTTCGGCTTTAATTTAAAAACCGGTGGTGTTTTAAGGTAAGAAATTTCGGGGTAATAATCAGCCCTTGAATTATGGAATGTCTCTGGCAAACTGACTTTTACATCTTTAATATCTTCCATGGATAATCCGAGAATATTGCTTTCTGTTTTTACAACCTGCTCTGCAACTTCATTTGCGTCCGTATGCACAACAATATCAGGTTTTTCAGTTTCTATCTTAAGTTGCAGTTGACCTGTTGATACGACTTCTCCTGCAGCGCCTTCTTGAGCTGTAGCGGTTGGCTGCGGATTATCTGAGTAAACTATGCCAATAGAAAAAAACAACCAGATTAATAACATGAAAAATATTCTTAATTTTTTCATTTCCATATCACCTCATTATAATAAAATTATATAATTACTTTGCAATCTGGAATTTGAATATTACTGTACCGGACTGATCTTCACCATTCCCGCTCAGAGGAGCAAAAACCATCTGTAGAGCAGCGTCAAGTGCAAGCTGGTCAAGCTCAGCATTACCGGATGACTGGCTTACATGGGCATTATCTTTTACCTGTCCGCCTGCAGTAACTACAACATCAATTGCAACCTCTGCTTCTATTCCCTGTTCCTCAGCCCATCTCGGGTATCGAGGAGCTACTGCATTTATTATCTTTCTTCCCTGTATCTCCCCGGAAACCAATAGAGCTGCGCCTTTTTCTTTTGGTATATTAAGCTGTTCTTCAGCATTTTTCTTAGGTTCAGGTGTAGGCTGTCCTATTTTTAACGGCGCGCTTGATATCCCTGCGCTCTTTTTGTAAAAACTTCCTCCGCTAATCTGGGGCTGTGACGAAGGCAACCAGCTTCCCGGTTTGTTATTCTCTGTAAGTTTCAATGCAGAAGGGTTTGATGCCAGCTTGTTCTGCTGTTGAGCCATCTGCATTTTCGCAGCTTCAATCATAGCAGGGGATAATTTCTTTTTACCAACTTCATTATCTATATTATTCAAATTTAATGCCGGTTTTAAGTCATTCTTAAGTTTGTTATCCATATTTAAAGCCTGAGGTTTCAAAGTCTCAAGTTTAGGTTTATTTTCAGGTAATTTAAATTTTTCCGTCTCTAAAGCTGATGTTTTCTTAACAGGAATTATATTTTTAAGCATATCAAATATGGTCTTAGGTTTTTGAATTTCCACTGGCGGTTGTGGTTTTTGCTCATCAGGTACTTGTTCTATCATGCTAACCTCGGTTAAAACATATTTTTCTTTATTCATGAGGTCTCTGTGTTGAATAAAAAATACCAATAAAAACACAAGCAGGTGCAGTGTTATTGAAATACTCATTGAAACATTCACGCCTTTTATATCAAAATCACGGGCAAACATAGTTTATCACCTTCTGTTATTTTTTTTGTAACGTTGCAAAGTATATTTTTTTTGGTTTTGCGTCTTTTGCCGCATCAACAGCATCAATAACAGTACCGAAATCAACAGCTTCATCAGCTTTAATAATAATTACTTTTTCTTTTGCAATTAGTATCCTCTTATCAAGTTCAGCTTTCATTTCATCAATTGAAGTAACTGTTTTAGCATCCACGGCCATTTGTCCGTCTTTGCTTATCGTTATCCTGACGTTTTCTTCATTTTTCGATTCATCGGTCATAGCCTTCGGCAATGTAACTTCAAATTTAGCTTGGCTTAAAATAGGTGCAGTGACCATGAAAATTATAACAAGCACCAGCGATACATCAACAAGCGGCGTTATGTTTATACTTGATATTGGTTCATCAGCAGAACCTGCACCTGACATTGACATTATGCTGCCTCCTTAAAGTTTCTTGAAATAATAAACTATTTTTTCTTTCCTTTTGCCTTCACGAGCTTATCGTCCCGCATAAGCGCAATTTTCAGCGCTCCAGCCATTTTTGAAAGGTCCAATATCTTTACGACTTCTCCATGCGTAACGTCCCTGTCGGCAGTAACTACTACAAGCTTATCTTTTGCTTTTGGTATTTTATCTTTCAAGACCGCCACTATATTATCCATCGTAACTTTCTGATTATTAACTGTTATGCCCTTTTTAGTTATATTTATCTGGCAGGACTCGTCTTTAGTATGCTGCCCTTCCGATGCCGTTGTCCTGGATGATGAGACTATAATCCCTGACTGTACGAGCATCGGCGCAGTCACCATAAAAATGATGACAAGCACCAGCGATACGTCAACCAGCGGGGTTATGTTTATTTCTGATATAGATTCTGCGCTCTCATCTTTTCCTTCCGGCATGTGCGCTCCCTTCTCCATAATTTGCTAAAAGTATTATAAATCTCCTTGCCACAGCTTCCATTTCAACCGTTATGTTCTTTACCCTTCTCATATAAGCGTTAAAAACAACAACCGATGGAATGGCCACGCCAAGTCCTACTGCAGTTGCTATCAAGGCTTCAGCTATACCAACCATGACAACTGTAGGTCCTGCTGAAGCACCGGAACTTGCAAGATCACGGAATGCCTTAATAATACCAAGAACCGTACCAAGCAAACCGATAAATGGAGTTACGCTTCCCAGCGTGCCCAACACTCCAAGGTATCTTTCCAGCTTAATTCTTTCTTCCTGCCGGATGGATTCCATAAGTTTGTCTATTTCTTCTCGTGGCAGGTCCCTGTTGTCAAGTCCGGCTTTAATAACGATAGGGATAGAACCCGGCTGTTTCCTGCAGAATTCTACTGCTTCATCATATTTGCCATCAACTATAAAACTTTTTATTTTATCCAGAAACTTGTCTGAATCAAGCTTGGTTCTCTGATAATAAATCCATCTTTCTATTGTAAAAGCCACGACAAGTATCGATAAAAAGAACATCAATACAATAACCCAACTGCTTCTTAAAACCTGCATCACGTCTATTTCATAACCGCTTCCCATCTTAAAACCTCCTTTTATAATTTAACAGCTATTTTCCTGAATCTTTTGCTGTCGTTGTAGTCGCCTTGAAAGCGTCCGGATAAGCCGCTTTTATGTCATTTATCCTTGATTGAGCACCATCTACATATTCCTTCTGACCGCCGCTTGCAGCGATCAGCTCATATATAGCAACTGCGTTTTTCCAGTCTTGTTTGTCCTCATAAAGCTGGGACATATTTATCAAACCCGAAACTCTGAACTGGCTGTTGTCCGGTTTTATAGATATAAGATTTTTATACGCATTTATGGCCAGGTCATTCTGCTCCATAGTCTTATATATATCGCCAATCCTGTACCAGGCCTCTGCTTTTACGTCATCCGGCGCGCTGCTTTTAATTATATCAGTATAAGCGTCTATTGCCTCTTTATATCTTTTCTGTGACAGGTACATGCCTGCTATTTGTCCTGGTATATCCTTGGTCTTTGGGTCACTGGCATATTCTTTGGCGTAGCTTCTGTATGCTGTTATAGCCTCATCCATCTTGTTCATTTCAGTATAGCAAAGCGCGTCGTTATAAAGAGCATTCTTTGCATAATCAGTTTTTGGGTATTTCTCGCATATTTTTTCATAATAAATTATTGCTTCCGTAAAATTCTTGGCATTATACAGCGCCGTGGCCAGCCTGAACATAACGTCTGATGCAAGATCGTTCTTGGGGAAATTCTTTAAAAATGTCTTGTATGCAGTAATCGCGTCATCCATCTTTTGCTCGCCTTCATAACATGCCGCAATGTAATAAGCAGCATTTGTAGCAAGCGAATCGTTCGGATGCTCGGACGACAGCCTGTTAAAGGCATCTATTGCTTTTTGAAATTTTTGGCTCTGAAAATAAATTTCCCCTGCCTTGTAAAGCGCGTCTACAGCCAGATTTGAGTCTGGGTATTTATCCACAAAAGCAAGCAGGGTTTCCGGGTCCTGTGATTTTTCACCCTTTTCATAGTATGCAGTCTGCAGGCCTTCCATGCCGCTTTTTGCCTTTGAGCTGTTTGGGTATTTGTCCACAAACTGCTTAAAAGCAGCTATTGCCTTTTCTTCTTTGCCTGAATTGTAATAAACCTGTGCTATTGAAAACATTGCGTCCTGGGCCTCAGGCGCATCAGGATATTTTTTTATAAGCGTTTGGAATCCTTCTATCGCTTCATCATATTTTTGGGCCTTAAAAAATGTGTCTGATATTTTATAAAGTGCCTCGGGTGCTCTTTTTGATTTAGGATACTTTTGTGCAACAACCTGCCACGATTTAATGGCATCCATATAGAATTCCTGAATATAGTAAATCTCGCCTTGCTGGTACATAGCCTCCGGTATCAAATTCGGGTCAATATCCTTGTCTTTCTCGTGGTTATATGCAAACTCTCCGTATTTCGCAGCGCCTTTTGTGTAATTCTTTTCACTAAAGTATGTATGGGCCACAAGTATTTCGCATGCCGCTTTTATTTTCTTATCGGCTATGTCGCTGTCTGCTACATCACTTGCCATCCTTCTTGCAAGCTGGTACTGCCCAAGCTGGTAATAACACCATGCCAAGTTTGCCCTGGCTTCATTGGTAATGTCACTGTCGTAATATTTATCTATAATCTGCTGGAACGCAGTGGCTGCCGGACCGTACATACCTATATTATAATAAGCTAGGCCCAAATAAAAATATGAGCGCGAGCGCAGCTTGCTTTTTGAGGACTGGAATTTCGCGGAAATTGTCTCGAGTACGTTTGCAGCAGTTGTAATAAGCTTCTGGTACTGTTGCTGGTTTGTATAGCAAAGTTCTATCATAAGGAGCGCTGCTTCAGTCAGGTCGGAATATTTGAATTTATCCAGTATAAACTGGTAGGTATTTATAGGCGTTGAGTAATCGCCTTTTAAGTAATACGCGTTTCCAAGCAGATAGTATCCAAGAGCTATGTTATCACTTGTCATATATTTTTGGGTAAATTCATCAAGCGATGATATGGCCTTATCAAACTTGTTCTGCCTTATGTTGCACCAGCCTGCCTTTAATGCTGCCGCGCCTACCGCTTCATACTGTCCCTGATACTGGGTTAAAACTTCGTCATATGATTCAGCTGCTTTTGTAAAATCATTTTTTTTCAGGTAAGACTCTCCTATTAAATATTGCGCAAAAGCCTTTAGTTTAGCGTCTGCACCCGAAGCCAATACCTTTTTATACATTGCTATTGCGTCATCATATTTTTCAGCATAAAACAATGAAGAACCCATCTTAAAAGACGCATAGCTTGCAAGCTTGCTATCCGGGTATCTTTTTAAATAATTCTGGTAATCTCCTGCGGCAACAATATAGTTTTCACCTTTAAAAAATGCTTCAGCTTTATTATATAGTGAGCTTTCTGCATACTTCCCTGACGGATAATCTTCATAGCTCTTTTTAAATGCGTTCGACGCATCCGTATATTTGTTTAACTTGAGGTAGCTTTGCCCAAGATAGTAATATGCGACTTCAGAATCTTTCAGACTGCCGAGCTTTTGTACAGCTGAATCATATCTTTCCAGGTAATAGTCTATTATTCCGCCTATCAGTAGCACCCTGTCGTCTTTTTCGTATTGTTTATTTGAATCAAGGAAATCCGATAATACCTTGTCCGCAATTTTGTATTCTTTAAGCTGCAGGTTACAAAGCGCTATCCCGTAATTAGCCTCCATTTTAAAAAGACTGTTTGAATATCTGCCTAAAAAATCCTGCCATGTTTGTATTGCATCGTTGTATTTGCCGGTATCGTACAGGCATTCACCCGTCATATACATCGCACTGTCGCAATATGGAGTGCCGCTGAAATTATCAAGTACTTTTTTATACTGGTTATACGCTGCCTGGAAATCCCTCCCGCGGTAAAATAGCTTTCCCTCGAGATACTGCGCGCCTGCCGCTTCCAGTTTATTTGAGTCTTTATACCTCTGTATGAAGTTCTCAATTTTTATCTGCGTTGCCTTGTCGTCGTTGGAATTATTAAATGAATCAGAAACCGCCTGCCAGTTGTCCGAAAGCGACTCAGCAGTAGCGTTTGCCATCGCATTTTGGTCATCCGCGACGCAGAATCCGGAGAAAATAAAAGCAGTCATGAACGCAATTACATACCCTATATTTTTCCGCATATTATCTCCTTAATTTTCATTAAGTGTTAAAAATTTGGAATTTTACATTCCGAATCCATATATCATGATACCGATTGGCTATTTTGGTTCCATCATTTTATTGAGCATTTTAGTCTTTTTAACCTTAAATTAAAAGTCAATATTCGTAATTATTATTGTTCCTGCTGTATTTCCAGTGTCCCCGGCTGTATTGGAAGGGCGCTTGAAATCTTAATCTTCTCGTCGTTTGACTTTATTTCTTTACCGTTTTTATCCTTTACTTTCATCTGGCATACATATTCTCCGTCAGATACAGGCAGGCCCCTGTCATCCTTTCCGTCCCACATTACCGACGTGGGAGGCTTATCCTCACCGCTGTAAGTCCTTACCACGTCTCCGTCCTCATTTATTATATCAAGTTCCCATTCCGTAATATCGTACTTGGTCATGGCATATATAGAAATGGTAGTTGTCTTTTTTATTCCGACCGGCGAGAATATTTTCGGGTCAGCAGCCAGGTTTACGTCAAACCCGCCGAAAGCCATAGTAATCGACAACCTGTTTGAATACCCGAGCGCCTCAGAAGCAAAAGAGTAATCGATTTTATAATACTTCATAAAATTAATGCCTGCTCCGACGGTAAGCTGCTCTGTCTCGTCCATTCCAATGCGCAGGGCAAGAAACTGCGCCGGGTAACCTTCGATGCCGAAAAGGAATTTTACCTGTTTATCATCCATTTCCTTTTGCACATCAACCACCGGTATTATCCTTTCGCCCAGCAGTTTCAGCGCTATGCCTGCTTTTATTGTAAGCGGCAGTATTTCCGCCTGATCCACAAGCTTTATCGAAGCCGGTGCAAGGTTCATAAAATCAAGCCCCAAATTTACATATTCATTTGGAGTGTAAAGGAACCCAAGGTCGGCCCCGAACCCTATTCCGCTTGTGTTAAAAATATCCTCATTTACGAGCTTCAAGTTTATGCCGGCGCTTAAATTTGAAAAAATATCCCTCGCGTAGCATAACATAGCGGCCTGCTCAGTTACTGACTGGTTGTTTCCTGTCGGATTTGCAAGAATATCCCTTCCGTCAAAATTCGTTGACCCCAGTCTTATATAAGCCGCGCCAAATGTCCCTATGCCTGACACAGGGTAGCTTGTTGCCGCAAAATCATACATAGTGTCATAAAACAACGTGACATGCATTAAGGAAACCTGGAAAGGGTTCTGCTGGGCAAGTCCTGCAGGGTTATAGTATATCGCAGACACGTCGTCGGCAAGGCCTGTGAATGCCCTTCCCATGCCGAGCGCCCTGGCGCCTGCGCCCCAGTTAAGGAACTCTCCCGGTGTTCCGTAGTCACCCGCCGCAAAGGCAAGTGTATTAAGTATGAGTATTGCAGCTGTTATAGCCAGTAATCTTTTCATTTATTGCCTCCTTAGATATCGTTTACTTTGCCGAGCCGTTGTCAGGCTCATGCAAAGTATTACGAGATCTTATACCCGCTCTAGTCCATGGCCATCAGCCGAGGACAAGCGGTATTATTTTATTTATTTCGCTACCGCTATTTTTCTTACCATCTTTTTCGGCGCACCGTCTATTATTGTGCTTACAATCATTATATAGCCGCCGTTGCCGATTACCTGTCCTACATTATTCTTTCCGTTCCACTGCCATGTAACTACGTTTCCCTGTGTCTGAAGCAGGTTGGCAACCTGGGAAGCTGATAATGATGTGCTGTACACAAGGTCTCCAAACAGATTGTATATTTTAATGTCAACATTATTCGGCGTTGTCATAAGCCATGATACATTTGTCACTTCAGCACCTGCCCTGAACGGGTTCGGGTAATTTATAACTACACCGTCTATAGGGTTGATAAGCGACACAGATACCGTTACAGTCGCCGCTTTATATGTGCCGTCAGGCGTCACAAACCATCCCACAATGCTTGATTTGCTGTTTACATAAGCGCCTGTAAAATTGACTACCGCGTCCTGGTAATTGCCGTAAATGTCGCTCGTGGTTGCGGACACAGCCGACAGGGTTCCTGAGCCCTGCGTGATATTAAAATTAACTGTCTGGCCCTTTATCGGGTTTCCGTCCCCATCAGTAAGGTGAGCTTTTAAGGCAGAACTAGTGTTTGCCTGTATATTCGGCGGGTTTGCCGTCAAGACAAAGGTTGCTGTATCAGGGTTTGCGCCGATATTTATTATGCATGAATATTCTGCTGTAAACGAGTTGCTTATAGGGTCATAAGCCTCTATCCTGATTGGTTCAGAAACAGTATATGATTCTAACGTTGTGCTCCATGTATCTACTCCATTACCAAGCATTTGCCCGTAAGTTATCCCGAGAGTGCCGTGCCCATTTCCGCTAAGGTTGCTTAGCAATGCAGACAGAGCAAAATTCTCAGGTACGCCGCTGACCACGGCACCTGTTGCTTTGCTTACAAGCTGCACTGTTACGGCAAAAGTTTGAGGCGCAGCAGTGGCAGTGGTAAATTCTTGCCCTGTCACGTTCGATACGTTGTTTACAATTACATTAAACTTTATATCTGTTGCCTGTATTATCGGAATACTTGTTTGTATAGGCGGAGCATGGCTTGACATGGTGCTGTTACTAAGGTCTGCCGCTGTTAAAACATCTGTCCCTGTCTGTCCGGATTTCGCAGTGAATGTTACAGCGCCATTATTCAAAGTAACATCTGTAGGATTTGTCTGGTTTGGTATTGATGTCAGCGCGGTATCACTGCTTGTTATTTCCAGATTATCTGGAGGTGCCGTACTGGTAAAGTTACCAAATTCGTCACAAGCCAGTACATTTACAGTAAATGAAATTCCTACGACTTCAGCCGCAGTTGTGCCTACTACTCCGTTTGACCATATGGGCCCATTAATTCCGCCGGAACCTGCTGCCACAGATTGTCCCGGTGCAAGTATTTGCAGCCCATAAGGATTTCCGGGTAAGGTCGGGAATCCGGGTGTCGTAAACGACATGATACTTGTATTATTATTATCCGTTGCAGTAACGCTCACACCATTCATGGCAGTGTGGAACTGTATATAAAATACTGCGGCCCCATTTACCGAACTTAACGGTGTGATAGTTACAGGTACAGCATATTGATCATTTGTACTAAGTTGTATGTTATCCGTGCTTGTATTTGTTACGTTGCCGTATTCATCAACCGAATAAACCGTAAAAACGTATCCTCCCGGCGTATGGGCGCTGTCGTTTACAGTCAATGTCTGCGGCATGCCAGTAAACATCGGGAATTGGCTTGGATCTGTCGGAGCAGTTATAAAAAATCCGTTATCCTGGGCCATTGCCGAACATAAAATCAGGAGTCTTGAGAATGTGCTTGGGAATATCTGTATCCCGGCGCTTGTACCTGAAGATCCTGCAGAACTTGCCTGGATTTCATATGTCCCGGATTTAAACATTTGCACAGGCGCAACTGCTGTGCCGTCAGAAAGCGCATATTGAGGCGGATACATAGTATTTGTAAGGTTTGAGCCTCCTGTAGCAATCAGGCTGACTGTCCCGTTAAAAGCGTTATTACTGTTTACCGGCTCATTTCTGTTGTCAATCGTATTTCCATAAGCATCTATTGCAGTTATTATAATATTAAAATTTTGCCCGGCTATAGTGCTTGCCGGGCTTGCTATTGTAAATCCAGCCAGATTATTGTGCCTTAAATAAATATTTTGTGTAGTGTTTTGTAACGCACCGTCAGTTACAGATATTGTCTGATAACCATTTGCCCCTACTGTTTTTAAAACCATGGTCTTGTCAAAAAACAATCCTCCAAATCCATCTCCGCTCGTAGCGCCTGTTATAGAAATATTATGCGGCAAACCTCCCACATCTGTGATTATTGCCGCCGGGTCAGTGGATGACAGACCTACTGTATCTCCGGTATTTGTAGTACTGTAAGCATATTCTCTGTTGTAATAAGCGTCGGTAACATAAACCTTGATATTAAATGGTGTGCCTGCCTGTTCAACATTCGGGTTCCCCTGATATCCCTTCCATGACTCACCATACCCTAAGTAAAAACCCGGAACGCCAGGTACATAAGTCATACCGTCAACTATAATTAGAATTTGGTTAATTGTGTTTGGCTGAACATTAAAAGGTGAGCTATAATCTGAAACAGCACCTAACGTAGCTTGAACCTCGGCTTGTTGCCCGGTAGTAGTAAGAGAGTCTGCCCTGTATATTACAATTTGCATTATACAAACACCGTTTATAAATTGGTTTGATACTTGTTCGCCTCCGGGATAAGAGAGCAGTACCGGAAGCGATGTACTATAATTTGTGGTGGAAGCAAGATTTACAGTTCCATTAAATGTCGTAGCGACATTCGGATACCCGCTGTAAGCAGTTATCGTGATCCAGAAAGGAACCCCTGCAACCTGGTCTGTAGAAGGCACAGTAATACCTAATGTGTTAACTTGATAGATAATTATATTCGGGCTTGTTGCAGATTTTATGTTTGTTTCAGAAGTATCACTTGCCTGAATATTGAAATTATTACTTGTTTGAGTATATAAAAATCCATCTGTTAATGTGCCGGCAACAAGGTTTTTATAGTCTGTTTGAGGTACAGAATTCGTCGGATCACTGGTTGTAAGTGTAAGAAGGTCTGTTGGCGCAGACGAGACAAGGTTAAACCAGTTATCAACAATATTTACAGTGGCTGTAATAGTGCTGTTCTCAGGCTGTGCAGTTGGCTGCCCGTAATATCCCGTGGCTGTCCCGGGCCTGTCCTGCATACCCAGTACCAGGATTTGAAGCTGATATGCCGAGCCTGGCGTTATGCCAAAACTATTGCTCCAGCCATAATGCCCTGAAGGCGTACCTACGGGGAAATCACTGATATTATCGCTTGCAAATATCTGTACCGTCTGTGTCATTGCCCTGTGGAAAGAAATATTTACTGTTGCCTGGCCTGCATTTGCCGCTGTAAAACTCACTGCCCAAATCTGTTGCTGTGCTATTAAAGTGACTGCATAGGCAGTACCTGCAGTGAGCGACATTGTTGTAGCCGCAGGGTTTGTATAGTCGGTAAAAGGAGAAGCAATATAAAGCGCGCCTACAAAAGGAGTGATGTTGCCAAATTTATCCAATGTGGTTATCTGCACACTCTGTACGCTTCCGGCAGTTTGTGTAACAATATTACCGAATATTACTGAATTTATTGTGGTGGGCCCGACTGAAACATTTGCTGTGGCAGTAATAAAAGTCGTCGCGTTTGTATCATATGCGTAAATTGTATCTGTACCTTGCTTGCCAAACGCAATATTAAAATAACCTACACCGGTCGATAAATCTACATCTTGCGGCAAAGCTGCTCCCTGTATGGTTGCAAGGCTGTCACTGGAAGTTATTTCAATAACGTCATTGCTGTTTGCTCCTGCTAAAATCGTATTGCCATGCGCATCAGTAACATAAACAACAGCCTGCACAGGGGTCCCGGCTGTTGCTGTCGGCGGCGCAGATACTACAATTTTTGTTGCCGCGCCTGCATATACTGAAAATATTTTGCTTGTGCCTGTTATGCTGTCATAACTAAGCTGCAAACTTGCCTGGTTTGTTGTGTTATAAACTATTACATTTCGTTCAAGCAGTCCATTAGAAAAAGTGACTGTTGTAGGGGCCCATGCGCCGCTTGCCATTTGAACCCCGTTATTAAATGCAGTCATGTTTACAGCATTTGCTCCGGGATTAAAATTTGTTATCGTATTCCCAAAAGCGTCTACTGCTGCAGCTGTAATCCAGAAGGCTGTCGATGCATATTGCGGTGAATTAATTGTTTGGAAATTAAAACCGGCAATGCCGGCAAAAGTCATAGGTATGGTATCTGTACCCGATGTGATATTTAATTCATTTGCCGTTATCGTTTGTGAGCCTGGCCCTACCATATCAAGCGTAATAGTAAAATTAGCTGTTCCGCCTGACATGGCCACATAGGAATTTGAATAAGAACCATCCGAAGATGTCATCGTAACCCATCCTGAAGCCGTAGTTACATTGTTCCAGTATTGGTCGCATGCGTAAACCGTAATATAAAAAGGCACGCCTGCTGTTTGCTGAATTGTCTGCGTAGAACCTCCGGCCCTGCCGTTTCCTGTTGCGCCTGCTAAAAACTGCTGTCCCGGGCCCGCTATCAGCAGTTGCGAAAAAGCAGCAGGGCTGACAGCAAAAAGGTTGCTGCCGGTTGAAACTGCAGGAGCGGCTGAGGAGCACATAATATAAACGCTTTGTCCTGAAGTTGTTGCTTGGGTGAGTGTAAATAAACCCAAATACTTTCCGTTAGTGAAAGTGGCAGTGCCTAAAGATACCGTTGTCGCGGTCACTCCTCCTGCCCAGTAATATGCAGTAAGGCTTGCCTGCCCGTTAAATGAAGTTACTGTATTATTTGCAGAGTCATATGCCGTGATTGTGATTTGGGTGGGATTACCGGCTGTTTGTGTCGCTATGTTTGTAATTGCATAATTATTCAGGCTTAATATATGTATGTATGATGTACTGGCTGTTACAGTAACAAATCCATGCGACGGGCTGTCGCCTTCCTGGGCTGTAATGGACACATATTGTGAGGTTGCATTCGTCGCTACGACACTTACAGGATAATAAGCACAAAATTGAACGCCGCCGGCTGTCTGTGTTACAGGGGCCATTTGTGGCTGGAAATTTACAACTGCAGGTGCCGCTGTCATGCTTGCGTTTCCGCCGCTTACAACACTATCATTATATAATTGCCATGTTGTTGCGTCTACAGAGTATACAGTCACATTAAAGTAAACCCCTGCTGTTTGAGTAATTGGAATACCGCTTTTACCGGAAGAAGGGGTAAATGTCTCCCCTGGTGCTACCGTAATAAAGCTATACGTGTCTGCTGCAGAAACAGCACCAGCAAACAGGACAAATATTGCGCCAAGAAAGATTAATTTTTTCATCTTTTTGTTCATTATTAATAACCTCCCACTTTTATAATAAACTATAAACTATTAGTTCAAACAAGAGCAAACTTATTAAGTATCATAAACAAAATCATTTTTAAAATCAAGCAAAAAAATTACAATATTATGTTTTTTCAACGGTGTCAAAAGATTCACGAACTTCTTTATAATAACTTCTATATTTATAAAGGTTATTTTCAGTAGGTATTTTTGATTGCGTATTAAAAATATATATTTCACCAACTGACATGTCTGAATACTTTTGTATTCTTTTACAAATTTTCATATTCAATACTCCTTTCTTAAAATTCATTATAATTCCAACTTCAAGTTCATATTTAAAATTTTCATTATTTAAATTAATCTAACAACTGATACAAACTCTATCAAAATTCTACAATCTCAATCTAATATAATTAGCATTTCCTATGCCTTACAAAAAACTCAATAAATTCATGTAGTTTTTGTGTTAGATTTTAAATAATTGCGCCAATTGGCACATTTATCTGAAATATATCTATTAAAGATTATATGGATTTATTAAATTACTCAATATAATAAATCAACTTTTTATTGACTTTGTACATTAAAAAATGTAAACAATTATAATTACTTTATCGTCATAATTATTATTGCGAATTTAAATTTCAATATATATAATTGATTATAATTTCGCAAAATAAAAAAGGAGAAGAATTGTGAAAAAATATTTTTTCCTATCGTTTTTAATTTTTAATATTTTCAGTCTGGCTTATGCTGGATATATAGATGATGAGTTTGGTGTTGGACCGTCGCGTTATCTTATTGATATGTTTACTTATAAAAATTCAGCTTCAAAACAAATTGATTTTTTACTTAATCTTTCGTTGTCTCGGGCAAACCAGGCAGATGGTACTTTAGGAGCAGGAGGAACGCTATATTTCAATGTAAGCGATCCTCTTACTCTTTCAATAAACTATAATTACTATTCAGCCAAAACTTATGCAGATTATAACGCGCCAACCACAGTTGCATATGCCGGTCAAGTGTATAACGCGACATTAAACGAGCCAATTGTGCAAATAAATAATACAATTAAAGGCGGTATAGCATATGACCTCCCCTTTTTTGATGATTATACGCCTTCGGTTGACTATTACCTTTCTCTTGTCCCTGAAAAAGTTTATACAAATTGGGATTTTAATTTTCAAAACGATCGTGGTAAAAATATAGAATACGACATAACTTATAAAAGCAAAACATTTTTAAATACCATTAATGATTTGAGTATAAACACCGGGTTGCCTTTTGATTTTAACACATGGCTCGGCGGAACCATAGACCTGTACGATTTCAACGCAAAGCAAATCGCAGATATAACAGGTGCGTCTGCGCAAACAAAAATCGCCCAGGCTCTTAAGTCAGCGGTCCAATTTGCAAAAGGCACAGTTTATACAGGTTTGTCTAAAAAATTATCCGACTGGAATATGATTTTAACTTATACTTACACTGATTATTATTACAGCTACATCAGTACAAGCAATGATTTCTCACATGATTTTGCTTTGAGTTTAGGGTATTCTTTTGAAATGAAAGAAAACCTTAAAAGTATTGATGTCGCGCTGAAATATGAGCTTTTAAGGGCTCATTATACAGACGATACCTTTTTAAACAGCAATTATTTATATGCCGATGTCACTCTTTATTTATTGTAATTTTTAATACTTTTTTTGTGTTTTCATCGATTTTATAACGTTCGTCTACTCTTTCACCTGCCAGCCATAGAATCTTTTCTTTGTCTTTTACAATAATAACCGGTGCCTCTATTTTATGTGTGTTTAAATATTTTTTTAGCCTGACAACTTTTCCAAGCCCATATGGCATAAATCTGTCCCCATCTTTCCTTTCCCTTACATTAAGTGGCAATTTTATTTTTGAAATATCCAACCATGCTGTTGACTTGTCGTGGAATTCAAATTTTTCAGGCCTTTGAATCTCTTCAAACGACAGCTCCCTATTATTGAAAACAAATTTTTGTTTCGTTTTCAGGTTATCTACAAAAATTTCTTTTTGTTTAATAGTCTCAGGCGCAGCTATTTTCAAAACTACATTTTTCAAATCGGATTCCAGCAGGATATTTTCAGGCAAAACCATGGTGCCCTGTCTGTTCTCTTTCAGCAGTGAGTCAATTGTATTTATTAAACGGAAGTTTATGTTCCTTTTGTGCTTAAAAACTTTTTCCAGAGCAAGTTTTATTATCCTCATACGTATGCTTCTGTGTAATCTCGCTGTTTTTTTATCGATTATCACTGTCTTTGACTTTGTACTAACAGCTGCAGCCGAAATTTTCCTTGCTATGTCTTCCAAATACTGATCTTCCTCCGTCAGTATCTCCGCAGCATTTGAAATGTTTTCCTTAAAATTCCTGTTGTATTCCTTCTCGATAAGCGGAATAAGCCTGTTTCTTATCCTGTTTCTGCCATATACAACACCCAAGTTTGTCCTGTCGATATTAAATTTGATATTTTCTTCTTTGAGGTACTGCAAAATATCTTTTTTATAAAAAGACATAATCGGCCTTATTATATGAACGCCAGGATATTTAAGGCATAAATAATTGCATCCAAAGTCACCTGGCATTATTCGCCTCTGGGCCGGTATCCCTTTAAGCCCGCTGACCCCTGATCCGTGAATAAACCTGAAAAGTACAGTTTCGATATTGTCATCTTTTGTATGCGCCAGTGCTATTTTATTTGCCTTGTGTTTGCATGCGTTTTTAATAAAAAACCTGTATCGTTCATCCCTGGCAGTTTTCTCCATGCTCTGTTTTTGCTTTTTGGCCTCTTTTTTTATATCCTTGCTTCCCAGAATAAACGGAAGTTTATAGCGTTCTGCTGCTTTTTTGACAGCAGTTTCATCATTTTTGCTTTCCTTGCCCCTTAACTTGTGGTTAAAATGCACAACATAAAGGGACAATTTATATGTTTCTTTTAGGGAAAATAGTATGTCAAGCAGCGCCATGGAATCAGGTCCTCCTGAAACGCATACAAGTATACTGTCGTGCAGTTTAATATAGTTATTTATGCTCTTTTTGATATTTTCCAAAAGATTCATTCTTCCCCCTGAAAAAAATTGATATGTTGAAAATTTGGTCTGCCATCCGAAGTCTAAGCGAAGGCTGGTAGCGGCGGAGGGAGTTGAACCCCCGACACTACGGGTATGAACCGTATGCTCTGACCAACTGAGCTACGCCGCCACATGTGTTTTTCCTGCAATTAAGCAAAATCAATGCATTACTATATAACAAATTTTAATTTATTATTCAAGCGGTATTTTCCCTATTTTACCATTAAAAACTCAAATATAGAAC
>Ga0335078_10000240_pt1 | contig 89455 bp, 67 predicted proteins | sample Lox_Sample_32_FD_206711 | JGI IMG/M metagenome (GOLD analysis project Ga0335078, IMG submission 206711) | Soil microbial communities from Loxahatchee National Wildlife Refuge, Florida, United States - Lox_Sample_3.2 | ecosystem: Environmental > Terrestrial > Soil > Wetlands | place: USA... | reverse complement strand
ACGAAGACGACGGTGCGTCCCGTCGAGACCTCCGTCGTCGAGACGCTCAGCGCGCGCACGTGCCGACGACGCAGCGCGCGAGTGACGGCGCGCCACGAGATTTCCTTCGAGATGAGCTCGGCCATCGGGCGCACGTCGAACAAACCGCTCCCGTCGCCGAGCCCGCCGAACGCGAGCCGCGGGAGCGACACGATCTGACGCACGCCGAACCCGAGGACGCGCGCGAGCTCGAGCTCCGTCCAGAGTTGAACGAGCCTGCGCAAGCCGAGCACCGGATCGCTCATGTGCGCGGTGAGAAAGCACCCGTTGATCGCGCCGACGCTCGTCCCGCACACGATGTCCACGTGCGGCGGCGCGCCGAGCATGCGCGTGACCTCCTCGAACAAATACGAGAGCACGCCGACTTCGTACGCGCCGCGCGCGCCGCCGCCGGACAAAATGATCGCGACGCGTTTTTGCGACATCAGCGGCTTTCCCCGATCGCGGGCGCGGGTGTCGTGTCGAAGAGCGACGCGACGATCGGACGTTTGACGAAGAGGCGACGGAGGCGCGCGTCGCGAATTCCGTTCATGAGCGCGTGCGCGTGATCGACGGCGCGCTGGTGCGCGAGCGGTGCTTGCGGAGATCCCGCGCGCTTGAGCGCGTCGGCGCAGAGCACGCGGATCTCGAGGCCGTACTCGCAACCTTGGATCGTCTCGACCGCGCCGAGCGCGGTCGTCGCGAGGAGAGTCCCCGCGTGCATTTCGCCCGCGTCGACGCGCGCCGCGGCTTCGACCGCCATGCCGTAAAAATGGAACGACACGAGCGTTTGATCCTCGGCCGCGCGGCGCGCTTCGAGCGCGTAGCTCATCGCGGACGACGCGTCGCGCTTCTCGCGCGCGAAGACCGCGCGGATCACGCCGTGGTGGGTCGCCGCGTACGCGTTGTCGGTGGCCTCGACGAGCGCCGCGGCGTCGCGCAGGAACACTTCGGCTTCGTCGATCTCGCCGATCTCCATCGCGGTCTCGGCGGACACGATGAGCGTGTCGGCGCGGTTGTCTTGATCGCCGTAACGCTCGTGCGTCTCGCGCGCGCGCTTCAAATAGGCCATCGCGCGCGGCAGATCCCCGACCTTCGCGTACGCGTGACCGATGTTCGTGAGCGTGTTCGCGATTTGGAATCGCCCGCCGATCGACAAATCGATTTGGATCGACTCGACCGCGAGCGCGATCGCGTCTTCGAATCGACCTTGCACGAAGAGCGCGAACGCGAGCGAGTTCTTCGCGCGCGCCTCTTGTCGTCGCGCGCCCGCCTTGCGAAACACGGCGATCGCTTGAACGTGCGCTTCCATCGCTTCGCGAACGCGCCCGACGCGTCGAAGGAGAACGCCTTGCGAGCGCAGCACGTCCGCGCGGAGGCGCGGCGGCAAATTCGGATTCAGCGCGGGGTTGCACGTCGCGAGCGCGCGATCGCACGCGGCGAGCGCGCCTTGCACGTCGCCGAGCTCGCGCAAAAACTCGCTGACGAGCGCCTCCGCTTCGACCTCGAGCTGCGTCATCGCCGCGCCGTGCGCGATCTCCGCCGCGAGCTTCGCGACGGGCAAACCCGTCGAGAGCTTTCCTTCGTCGAAGTAAAAGCGCGCCGAGCGCAGGAGCGCGACGCACGTCGCGCGCGGCGTGCCGATCCGCCGCGCGACTTGTCGCAAGAGCTCGAGGTGCGCGATGCGATCGCGCCGACGCCCGAGCATGCGGTACAAAGTCTCGAGCTCCGCTTGCAGGTTCAGCTGACGCGGATCGTGCGACGAGAGGTGATGCGTCGCGCGCTTCAAGTAACGAATCGCGAGCTGCGTTTGATTTCCGGCGCGCGCGGCGTGACCGGCTTCGGCGTAGAGATCCGCGGCCTGCTCGCCGGCTTCACCGCGCGCGAGGTGACGCGCGACGATCGCCGCGGACAGACCGCGCGCGAGCGACGTCGTCTTCAGGTGCTCGCCGAGCGCGCGGTGCATCGCGACGCGATCCTCGGGCGCCATCGCGGCGTACGCGACGTCGCGCGTGAGCGGGTGACGAAAGTCGACCTGGTCGCCCTTGCGATCGCACAGACCGCGCGCGCACAAACGCACGACGGCGTCTTCGTGGATCTTCGGCGCGAGCTTCTCGAGGTCGCTCGTCGCGAGCGGCCCTCCTGCGATCGCGAGCCAATCGACGACCATGTGCTCTTCGGTCGGGAGCTCGCGCAGTCGATCGCTCAAGAGTTGTTCGAGGGTCGACGGGAGTTGCAGCGCGTCGCGTCCGCCCGATGAAAACGCCTTGGCGTATGCGAGCACGGGGCGCGTCTCGCCGTCGTCGCCGGGAACTTCGCGGAGCTCGAGCGCGCCGCGCTCGAGCAGCGCGTCGACCATCTCGAGCAAGAAGAACGCATTGCCTCCGACGCGCGGCATGAGATCGCCGAGCACTTGGCGCACGCCGTCGCGCGCGCCGAGCCGCGTCTCGACGAGCCGCACTTGTTCGTCCGGCGAGAGCCCCGCGAGCTCGATGTGCATCATGCCTTCGAGCACGGCGTTCAGCCGATCGTCCGGCCGCGCGACGAGCACGAACAAAATCGGGAGCGGATCCTGTTGCCGCATGAGATCGCCGAGCACTTCGAGGCTCTGCTTGTCCGCCCACTGGACGCCCTCGATGACCACGACGAGCGGCTGCGAGAGCGCGATCGCGCCGAACAAATTGCGAAGACCGGTGACGATGTTGCGCTTGCGAAACTGCGCGTCCTCGTCGCCGTCGCCGAAGTTTCGATTCGTCGCGAGCTCCGCGAGCCGCGCGACGATGGGCGTCGTCGCGTCGCCTTGCGCGGCGCCGCCGCCGGCGCGCGCGATGAGATCGGCGACCTCTTCGAACGGCTCGTCGCCCGTCACGCCGATCGTGTCGCGCACCAAATCGGCGACGACCGTGAGCGGAACCTCCATGCGCACCGGCGAGCACTCCGCGCGCACGAGGCGCGCGTTCGGCGGCAGATCCGCGACGAACGCAGACACGAGCGCCGTCTTTCCGATCCCGAGCTCGCCGGTCACCGCGCGGTGCACGACTTGTCCGCCGCCGCCCGCCGCGCTCACCGCTTGGTGATACGCCGCTTGCAAATCGGCTTTCTCCGCGTCGCGCCCGACGAGATCGCTCCCGCCGCTCGCGCTCTGCGCGAGACGCTCTTCACGCGACAGCGATCGCTCGAGCGCATAGACGCGCATCTGCGAAGGCACGTCGGGCAATTTTTCCGGATTCGGGAGCGCGAGCGCCGGCGCGTCGCCCCAACGAAAATCGCGTCGCACGATCCGGTACACGCCGCCCGCGACCCACGTGCGATAGAGCGGCGTCGCTTTGCCGAGCGCGTCGGCGAGATACGGCGCGGGATTCTCGAGCTTGAAGCGAATCAAATTTCCGTGCGCGTCGCGCACGCCCGACGCGATCCCGCGCACGACGCCGATCGACGCGCCGATCGGGAGCGGCAGATCCTCGTTCAATCCGGCGATCGCTTCGTGCGTGTCGAGCGCGAGCCACGCGGCGTCCGCCGCCGCGCGCGTCGGGTTCGCGGTGAGCCCGGCGACCGCTTGCGCCTCTTCGTCGCTCGACCAAATCCAAACGCGGACGTTTCGCTTGTACGCGATGTCGCCGAGCATCGTGCGGAGGCGCTCGAGCGTGCGCGTCGCGAGCGTCGCGTCTTGATCTTTGAGGCGACCGATGCCGTGGAGGCGCAGCGTGACGACCGCGACGTGCCGCACTTCGCGCGCGGGTCCCGCGGGTCGCTTCGGCGCCCCTTCGGCTTCGCTCGGCTCGGGTCCGGTGTCGACGCTGCCGACGGGTTTGTCGCTCGTGTGCGGCGCGGGTTCGTCGCGTGCTTCTTCTTTTTGGTCGTCATCGCGCGCCGGGGCCTCCACCGCGGCGCGCACGACGAGCTGCGCGATGACGGCCTCGAGCGCGCCTGCGTCGACGAGCTCCTGCTTCGCCATCAGCGCGCGCGCGATCGCGTTGCCGAGCTCGCGCGCGGTCGCGTAGCGATCGTCGCGTCGCGCTTCGAGCGCCTTCATCACGATTTGCTCGAGCTCCGGCGGAACGTCGCGCGCGTACGTGCTCGGCGGCTCCACGAATCCGGATCGCACGATGTCGAGGAGCGCTTCACCGCCGAGCCCGCCGTGCAGCGGGCGACCCGTGAGGATCTCCCACAAGATCACGCCGAGCGCGTACACGTCGCTGCGCCGATCGACCTTCTCGCCGCGCGCCTGCTCGGGCGACATGTATCCGAACTTGCCCTTGATGACGCCCGCTTCGTCCGTGAAGAGCTTCGCCGTCGCGATGCCGAAGTCGGCGATTTTCACCGAGCCTTCGTACGAGAGAAGAATGTTTTGCGGCGACACGTCGCGGTGGACGATCTCGAGCGGCGCGCCCGCGTCGTCCTTTTTTTCGTGCGCGTAGTGCAAGCCCTTGGCGGCTTCGCCGATCACCCACGCGCCGATCCACGGCGGGATGCGCGTCGACTTCGCCTTCGCGCTCGACACGAGCATGCCGAGGTCGGGCCCCTCGACGTACTCCATCGAGAGGAGCTGCCCTTCGTCGCCGCCGTCGAAGAAGTCGAACACTTGGACGACGTTCGGGTGGTTGAGGCGCGTCGCGAGCTGCGCCTCTTCGACGAACATCGATCGCAGACGCCGCGAAGCTTGCTGTTGTCCGGGCTGCGAGAGGATCCGTTTGAGGACGAGGAGCTTGTACGTTCCTTCGGCGCCGGGCTTCTTCGCGAGAAACACCTCGGCCATGCCGCCCGCGCCGAGCCGTCGGACGATCTCGAACTGCGCGAGTTTGCTCGGTGCGCTTACGCCGGATCCGCCGCCTTGCATCGATCGAACGCGCGATCATGCCCCAAAGTCGGTAGGACGTGTATGATCGAAATTCCATTTTGCGCCCCGAAGATGGCTGAACCGCGCCCCGCACCGACGTCGTCTGGGCAGCTCGCTCGAACTCCGCTGCCGCATTTGCTCGTCTACGGATTCGAACGACAGCTGTCGGGGACGTTCATTTTTCGCGCGCCCGACGGCGCGACGGCGGAGCTGCTCGTCCAAAAAGGTCTCCCCGCGAAGGCGCGGCTCTCGACGACGCCGATTTATCTCGGGCAAGTCTTGCTCGAGCTCGGCGCGATCGACGGCACGACGCACGACGAATCGCTGCGCGAGATGGCGGCCGCGAATCCGAAGAAACTTCACGGCGTCGTTTTGATCGAGCGCGGCGCGATCGACCACGCGAAGCTCGATCACGCGCTCCGCGTTCAGCTCTTGCAGAAGGTCGCTCAGATTTCGCGCATGACGTCCGCGACGGTGTTCGAGTTCTACGCGGATTGGGACGGGCTCGCGGAGTTCGGCGCGGAGACGACGCCGATCGAAGCGCTCGCGGCGGTGTGGACGAGCGTGCGCGAGCAACCGCCGCTCGAGCACGTGAAGGCCGCGCTCGAGCGCATGACGCGAGGCAAGCTGCGCGCAGCGAAGACCGCGCAGCTCGATCGCTTCGGCTTCACCAACGAAGAGCGTCACTGGCTCGAGCTCTTGCGCGTTCGCTCGATGAAGATCGACGAGCTCTTCGCGGCCGCCGAGATCAACGAGCGCATCGCGCGTCTCATCGTGTATTGCCTCGCGATCACGAAGCAGATCGATTTGCGTCCGGAGGACGAGCCTTCGTCGGGGACGATGCGCGCGGCGACGCCGCAAACGGGCGTGCCCGCGGCGGAGCCTTCGTCGGTCACGCCGTCGTCATCGGCTCCCGCGAGCCCGCGCGCGGCGGTCGCGCGCGTCGCGATTCAGCGCCAGCGCGTACCGACGTCGCCTTCGATCACGGAGGAGAAGTCGTCGCCGCGCATTCCCGTCGCGGACAAACGCGCTGACGGCGACAGCATCCAACCCGCCTCGCCGCAAGTGACCGACGCGCGCCGCGCGGAGATCGTCGAGCGCGCGCGTGGCGTCGACAAACAAAATTATTTCGAGATGCTCGGCGTGACGCTCGAGACGCCCATCCCGGAGATCAAGTCCGCGTACATCGCGCTCGCGAAGTCGTGGCACCCCGACCGCTTGCCCGCCACGCTCGCCGACGTGAAGGACGCGTGCGGCCGCGTCTTCGCGCGCATGAGCGAAGCCCACGCGACGCTCACCGACGAAGACAAGCGCACGACGTACTTGCGATTGATGAAAGAAGGCGGAGAGACGCCCGAGCAGCAACAGGAGATCGCGAACGTCGTCGGCGCGACCGTCGAGTTCCAGAAGGCCGAGATTTGTCTCAAGAAGAACGATCTCGCGCAAGCCGAGCTCCTCGCGCGCCACGCCGTCGCGCTCGATGCGAACCAAGCCGATTACGTCGCGCTGCTCGCGTGGCTCGAGTCGCTGAAGCCCGAATCGCAGACGCCCGAAGCGACGAACACCTTCATCGAGACGATGGACCGCGCGATCAAGATGAACGAGCGATGCGAGCGCGCGTACTACTACCGCGCGATGCTCTACAAACGTCAGCACCGCGACGGGCTCGCGTTCAAGGATTTCCAAAAGCTCGCCGAGCTCAATCCGAAGAACATCGACGCGCAGCGCGAGCTCCGACTCTACGAGCTCCGCGGAGGGCCGCCGCGTCGCATCACGCCGTACCCCGCGCAACCCGCGCAACAAAAGCCCGGGCTGTTCCAAAAGTTCTTCAAGAAGTAGATCTCGCGCGATGGGACGTCTCGAAGCGGGCGTGTGGAAGTCGGGCTGGGCGAAGCCGGGCGCGAGCGGAGCGTTCGAGCGATCCGTCACGCGGTTTCGCGAGAAGTCGCTCGTCGCGGAGCGCGATCGTTATCACTTGTACGTCTCGTACGCGTGTCCGTGGGCGCATCGAACGCTCGTCGTCCGCGCGCTCCGCGGGCTCGAAGACGCGATCGGCGTGACCGCGGTCGATCCGAAAATGGGCGACGACGGTTGGGCGTTCTCGAAGGACGATCCCGACGTGCTGTTCGGCGCGCAGTTCCTCCGCGAAATCTATTTGCGCGCGCAACCGGATTTCACCGGACACGTCACGGTGCCCGTGTTGTGGGACAAGAAACGCGCGACGATCGTCAACAACGAGTCGCGCGACATCATCCGAATGTTCGACACCGATCTCGCGCCGCTCGCGAAGAACGCGACGGTCGAGTTCGTCGGCGCGCCAGAGAATCTTCGCGCGAAGATCGACGAGACGCTCGACGCGATCTACGCGCCGATCAACAACGGCGTGTACCGCTGCGGCTTCGCGACCTCGCAGCGCGCGTACGATGCGGCGTGCACCGAGCTCTTCGCGGCGCTCGATCATTGGAACGACGTGCTCGGCGATCAGCGCTTCTTGTGCGGCGACGCGATGACCGAAGCGGACGTCGCGATGTTCACGACGCTTCTTCGATTCGACCTCGTCTACTACGCGCACTTCAAATGCAACGTGCGGCGCATCCAGGACTACGAAAACCTCTGGGGCTTCTTGCGCGACATGTTTCAGCGACCCGCGATCCGGAGCACGTGCCGGCTCGATCACATCAAGACGCACTACTACTGGAGCCAAGACAACGTGAACCCGACGCGCATCGTGCCGCTCGGGCCCACGATCCCGTTGGATGTGCCGCACGATCGCGCGCGCTTCAGCGCACGGTGATCGCGTGCGCAGGCGCGACGCCGCGCGGGAGCGTCGCGTGCGGCGAGACGATGCGCGCCTCGCGCACGGTGGTGCGGCCCGCGAGCGAAAATCGGATCGGCACGTCGACGACGCCCGTGCGCGCGAGCGACACGTCTTGCGTCACGAGGAGCGCGCCGTGGACTTGCGTCACGTTCGACATCGGCGCGACCATCGACGCGCCGGGCGGGAGCGGAATGCGCGCGACCGCGCGCACGCTCTCGTTCGCGAAGTTCGACATCACGACGTGGAGCTGGGAGATGTGACCGGCGCGCGCGTCGTCGGGCCACGCGACGTCGAGGCGCAGCGGGCTCTCGCTCGCGTCGGGCGGGTGCGAAAATCCGCGGAGCATCGGGCGCTCGAGGCGCGCGACGACGCCGCGATCGGCGTGCACGACCACGCGCGTCGTCGTGGGGCCGAGCGCGAGGGCGATCGATCCGCCCGCGTCGAGCGAGACGGTGCGCGAAGAGACGCCGTCGTCGATCGTGACCGTCGCGGGTGACGGAGGAGCGGGCGGCAGCTCGGTGAGCGCGCGCACGACCGCGCGCGTCGCCTCCGCGGACCCGAACGAGCCGGACGCGTCGCGATCGACTTCGATCCACGCGGCGAGCCGGTCATCGGTGACGAGCGTCGCGCCCGATTTGTTCGCGCGGAGGAGCGCCGCGTACACGAGCGCGCGATCCGCGCGACTCCCGCTTCGCTGCTTGATCGACCCGCTCGGCGCGAGCTGAACCGCGTGGCGCAGCGCGTCCGCGAGCGAAGCCGCCGCGATCGATCGCTCCGGACGCTCCGAGAGCGCGAGGAGCGCGCGCGCCATCGTCGTCGGCTCGTCGCTCGCTCGCGCTTCTCGCGTGGCCTCTGCGACGAACGTCTCCCAACAAGGAAGCTCGACGCCGCTGGTGACATCGTGCGGGAGGACCCCGAGCGCGACGACGCTCTGTGCCGTGGTGAGCGACGGCGGACACTTCGAGTCGTCGCTGCGAACGAGCGCGGCGTGCTTTGCGCTCGTCGCGTTTGCGAGGACGTCCTGCGCGGCGTACGCGCGGAAGCGACGCGCGAGGAGCCACGCATCGGACGAGTCGGCGTTTCCGTCGACGATCATCGCGAGCGCGCGCTCGCTCGCGCGGTGAAGCGCGTTCGCGGCGCGATCGTGGAGCGACGACGGACCGAGGCGCAAGATGCGCGAAGCGGCCTCCATCGCGTCCGCGACGCTTTCGGGCGAGTGAAGCGCGTCGGGATCGAGCGACGTGAGCGCGCCGTCGAGCGCGTCGGACGACCCGCGCGTGAGCACGACGCGCGCGCGGCCCACGAGCGAGTCGCGCGGATCGACGTCGAGGCTCACTTCGCTCGTGCCTTCGACCCAACGCGCGGCGGTGCGCGTCACGGGCTCGCCCGCCGGAAGGACGTCCCACGCGTAACGCAACGAGTCGGTCGCGCCTTGCGCGTCGAGCTTGATCGCGATCGCCGCTTCACCCGCGCGCGGCGCGCGCACGCGCACGGAAAAAGCCGCGACGCTCTCCGCTTCGACGCGCACGTTCTTCGTCACGGTGCGCGCGACGACAGCCGCGACGCCGCCACCTTCGACGACCACCTTCGCTTCGATCGGCTTCGCCGTTCGATTGCGCACGAGGACGCGCACGTCGGACTCGTCGCCCACCGTCCACACCGCGCCCGCGTCGGCCGAGAGCGCGACGGGCTGCGACGACGCGAGCTCGATCTTCGTCGCCGCTGGCGGCGCGTGATCGGGGAGCGCGAGCAAACCGAGTCCCCACGTCGTCTCGACGTCGCCGAGCGGCACCGTGAAATGAACGTGACCGCTCGCGTCCGTGCGCTGCGGCGTTTGGAAGAACGCGTCGCCGTTCGTGAGCGATCGCATCGCGCGCCCGTGACCGATCGAGCCGTGTCCCGAGCCGAGTCCGATGCCTTCGCCGCTGCCGCCGCCTCCTTCGCCGATCCCGCCCATCCCCGCGCCGAGCTGCAGTCCGGTGACGGTTTCCATGAGCGAGCTCCACGCGCTCACGGTCGACTCCGCGACTTCCATGTCGAGCTTCGCGTCGACGAGCATGTCCTCTTGCATCGCGCGCGCGTACGGCGTGCCGCTCTTCACGACGCGCACGAACGGATCGCGTACGTCGTCGGCGGTTCCGATCACGCCGTCCGGTCCGGGCGCGCGGAGCTCGAAGCCGGGGATCGTCGAGATGAACGGCAGGCCCGGCGCGTTGGTGTGCACGAACGTCATCGACCCTCCCCACGGATCGACGAGCGAGCTCTGCGTCAGCGTGCCGCTCCGCACGAGCCGCCGCACGAGCGCGTTCGGATCGCGCAGCGCGGGCTCGTTCGCGTCGAGCGCGTGCTCCACCTTGAACGCGCGCACCGCTTGAAGGACCTTGAAGAGCTTGTAGCGCGTCACGCGACGCGCGACGTTGTCGAACGTGACCTGCGGATCGATCGCCTGCAGATCCCCGAGCGAGAGGAGCTCGCCGCCCGGCGTCTCCGGCGGGTGATCCATCGCGGCCGTCGTCAGCGTCATGAGCTCGGGGTTGAACGCGTAACCGCCGGGAGTTTTTCTTCGCACGTCGATCAAACGATCGGGATCGAGCGACGCCGAGTAGACCGCGCCTTCGAGCGAGTGCAAGACGGAGCTGAAGGACTCGTCGAGATCTTTGTCGACGTTCGCGCCGGGGTCGAGCGTCGGCGCGAGCTCCGTTCCGCTCGGTCCGAGCAGCGCGCGCCGAACCGCTTCGCTCGCGGGGTCGTTCGAGAGCACGTCGCCGCATCGATCGCTCGGCGCGCCCGCGTCGTCGCAGAGGCTCGTGCGCGTGTCGAGGTGGAGCAACCCCGCGAGCGACCCGCCGCCTTCGAGATCGACGAGCATCGCGGTGATCGTCCCTTGCAGCGGTTGATTCGATTCGTCGGTGAGCGCCGCGTCGACCTCGACGACTCCGCCGGGCGCGACGCGACCCGAGACGATCTTCGCCGTGACGCGCGGAATCGACGGCGGGAGCACGAGGATCGACGTGTACGCCGTCCGCGCGGCGAGGTGCGCGAGCGGCGCGACCGCGGTGAGATCATATTTGCCGATCTCGCCGTGCGGAATTTCGATCGACCCTCCGCGCGCCCCGTCGGCGATCCACACCGTGCGCGACGCGTCGCCCCCGAGCGTCACGCTCCACGATTTCGCGCGCGCGTCGCGCGACAGGATCTTCACGCCGAGCGTGTCGCCCGCGCGCACGACGCGCTTGTCCGGCACGAGGATCGCAAACGCGTCGCGATCGATCGACACGCACGTCACGAACGCCTCGGGGTGCGAAGCGAGCGCCTTCATAGAATCGTTGGGACCTGCCGCGCGAACGCGCACCGTCGCAGCGACGCCGCCCGCGCACGGTCCGATCTCGCGCATCGCGCCGAGCGTCTCCGGCGCGCGCCACGCGAGCTCCGCTTCGCCGTGCGCGTCGGTCGACACGCGCACCTTGAGCCCATCACCCTCGACGTCGAACGCGCCGCTCACCGGTTCGCCCTCGTTGTCGAGCACGCGAAGATGAATCCGCTGCTCGAGACCGGGCACGACGCGCCCGGCTTCCGGAACGAGCTCGACGCTCGCCGCGGAGCTCGCGACGGGGATCTGCGCCTCGTCTGCGATCTTCCGACCCTCGAGCTCTCCACGCACGACGACGTGGAGCTGCGTCTCGCCCTGCGGCGCGACGACCTTCGGCGCGCTCGCGCTCGCGTGCACCTCGCCGCGCAAATCCGTCTTCACGAGCGTCGAAGTTTTTTCCCAGAGCGCGTCGTCGTCGGGCGCGCGCATTCCGTTTTGTCCGATCCAATAACGAAGCGCAGCGCCCGCGACCGGCGTGCCCACCGCGTCGCGCAGCACGATCGTGAACGGCGCGGGCGCGCCCGCGCGCACGTTGCCGTCGTCGAAGAACGCGTGAAAATACGGCGAGCCCGGCGTCTCGTCGCGCGGCGTGAGCATCTCCCGCGCCGACGCGCGCTCGGGACCGTCTTCGACGATCGCGCGCAGGTCCCAGCGGTCGAGCGGATCGTCGCTCTCCGGAATCGGAACGCGCACGAGCGCCATCCCCGCGACGTCGGTCGTCGCGTTCAGCCGCGCGCGCCGGTACGAGCCTTCGTAGAGCCCGACGTCGACGTTTGCATTCTGCACGGGTTCGTCCGAGCCCTCGCGCGTCACGCGCACCCACGCGCTGAGCGTTCCGCCAGGCACGACCGCGCTCTGCGCGACGCGGAGCTGCGCGCGGAGCGCTTGCGTGCGCCCGATCGCGATGACGCGCGTGCGCGCGTGCGCACCGTGATGCATCGCGAGCATCAAGCGGAGCGTTTGCGCTTCGCCCCGCGGCATCGGCACGTCGAGGATCGCGCGACCGCTCGCGTCGGTCTCGACGTGCGCGCCGGGCGGGAGCGTAGCGAGCTCTTCGTGAAAGCTCTCCGGATCCCAGGCCGCGTCGATCGAGACGCCGCCGAGCGGCGACGGGCTCGTCACTTGCGCGAAGCCGAACGTCTCGACGTCGAGCCGCACGGTGCCGCCGCTCGGCGCGTTCGTCGCGCCGTGCACGAACGCGTCGAGCCCGCGCGCCGCGGGATCCGGCTGCGCGCCTTGCGCGTGCACGGCGACGAGCGATGAGAACACGGCGGAGAAGAGACCGATGCGGACGAGTCGACGCGTCATGAAGCGTCGGACACGCGATTTCGCGCGCAGTTCCCCGTGGAAAAATGCGGTGAAGACGGAGCTACGCGAGTCGCAAGTAGCGCACCAAGACCTTCTTCTCGCCCCACGCCGGAAAAAACGCGACGACCGCGGGCTCGGCGGACTCCACCATCTTGCGCACGACGCCTTCGCCGAAGCGCTCGTGGCGCACGCGCGCGCCGCGGACCCAGCGGCCGCTCTCCCCCGCGGACTCGTCGTCGGAGAAATACTCGCGGTCGACGTAGCGCCCGGCTTCGCGCGTGTCGCGCGCCATGCTCGACGGGGGCGCGCCTCGCAGCGAGAACACTTCTTCGTCGACCTGCGTCACGTCATCGCGCGCCTGCGGGTGAACGGCTTCGCCGTCGAAGAACGCGCCCGCGCGCGGAGCCGGACGCGCGACGGACTCGTCGAAGAAGCGCATCGATTCGCTCGCCGCGCCGCGCGTCGCGCGATGCACGACGACGTCCTCGGGAATGTCCGAGAGAAATCGGCTGGGGCGTCCCCAGCGCGTCTGTCCGAAAATCTGCCGCGTGCGCGTGTGGATCAACATGAGCTGCTCGCGCGCGCGCGTGATCGCGACGTACGCGAGCCGACGCTCTTCGTCGATGTCGTCGGGCCGCGCGTCTTGCATGCTGCGGTACGGGAACATGTCTTCTTCCATGCCCGTGATGATCACGCCGCGGAACTCGAGGCCCTTCGCGGCGTGCACGGTCATCAGCGTCACCGCGCCCGACGCGTCGACGTCGTCGCCCTCGGTGCGCAGCGTGACGCGCTCCAAGAATCCTTCGAGCGTCGGCGGCTCGCCCGCCGCCTCCGCTTCGACTTCGTAATCGCGAACCGATCCGACGAGCTCGTTCAAGTTCTCGAGTCGCGATCCGGATTCTTCCGAGTCGTCCTCTTTGAGCGCGACGATGTATCCGGTCGAATCGAGCACGTGAAGGAGCGCGTCGCTCGGCGTCATCGTCGCGACGGCCTTCTTCATCGACGCGAGGAGCTCGCGCACCGCGTTCAATTTCTTGAGCGGAGCTCCGGTGATTTCGGTCGATTCGTGCGGCGCGGCGAGCGCCTCGTAGAGCGACACGTCTTTTTTCGTCGCGAGCGCTTGGAGTCGATCGATCGTCGCCTGTCCGATCCCGCGCGGCGGCGTGTTGATCACGCGGAGCAAATCGACGTCGCTCTTGTCGTTGATCATCACGCGCAAATACGAGAGCGCGTCTTTGATCTCGGCGCGCTCGAAGAATTTCGTGCCGCCGACGATGCGATACGGAATGCGCGCCTCGCGCATGCGCTCCTCGAGCACGCGCGACTGCGCGTGAACGCGGTAGAACACGGCGAGATCGCGCAGCTCCATCCCCGCTTCGCGTGCTTCCTTCACGGTCTGCACGACGAGCGCGCCCTCTTCGTGCTCGTCGCGCACCGCGACGACTTGCAGCGACTCGCCGAGCGCGTTCTCGGTCCACAAGGATTTCGGCTCGCGATCGGTCGACGGCGCGATCACCGCGAGCGCCGCTTCGACGATGCGCGCGCTCGATCGATAATTTTGCTCGAGCTTGACGACCTTCGCGTCGGGATAGTCGCGCCGAAAATTGAGGATGTTGCGCCGATCGGCGCCGCGCCATTTGTAGATGCTCTGATCGTCGTCGCCGACGACGCACAAATTCCGAGTCGAGCTCGAGAGGAGCCGCACGAGCTCGTACTGGAGAAAATTCGTGTCTTGGAATTCGTCGACGAGCACGTGGAAGAACTTTTTGCGGAGCGGGCTGTCCTCGGGTTGAAGGAGCTTTCGCGTCTTGCCGATGAGATCGTCGAAGTCCACCGCGCCCGCGTCGCGCAGCGCCTTTTCGTAGCGCTCGAACACGCGGCGGATCGTGTCGTCCATGTACGCGATCCCGCTTCCGCGCATCGTGTCGGGCTCTCGACCTTCCTGCTTCTCCTTCTGGATCGCATGGAGCAATTGGCGCGGCGGGTAACGCTTCTCGTCGAGATCGAGATCCTTGATCGCGCGCGTCACGAGCGTTCGCTGATCCTGCGCGTCGTAGATCACGAAGTTCGACGGCACGCCGACTTTTTCTCCGTTGCGCCGGAGGAGCTTCGCGCACGTCGCGTGGAACGTTCCGACCCAGAGCTCCTTCGCGAGATCTTCGCCGAGCAGACGCGCGAGGCGCGCGCGCATCTCGCCGGCCGCTTTGTTCGTGAACGTGACGGCCAAGATTCGATACGGCGGAACGCGCGCTTCGGCGACGAGGTGCGCGACGCGGTACGTGATGACGCGCGTCTTGCCGCTTCCCGCGCCCGCGAACACGAGCAGCGGACCGTCGACGTGCGCGACCGCTTCCGCTTGCGGCGCGTTGAGCTCGTCGCTCGAGAGCGGATGCGATTGCGTCACTTGGTTTTCTTAATGCGGGGCGCGGCCGAGCTCAAGGCGCTCGGCGTAGCGCGCGACGAGGAGCTCGTCCATCGCGGCCGCGGACGCGCCGACGTAACCGTCGGGACGAATCAAAAAGAGCGCCTCGTCCGTCGCGCCGTAGCGCGCGCGCAAGATGGGCGACGCGGACGGCGCGATCGGATGCACGCGAAGCCACGCGCGCTGACTCTTCGCGACGAACGCGTCGCGCGCGGACGAGCGCTCCGCGATCACCAAGAGATGATGCGCGGGCTCGCGCGTGATCGAAAACACCGTCTCGCCGCCATCGAGCGGCGCGTCCGGCGCGCGCGCGCCGGGCCGGGGTCCTCCCGCGCGGCCGAGCACGATCGAGCTCTGCGGGTAGCCGACCTTGAGCTCCGCGATGTTTCGGAAGAGCCACGCGCGCCGCTCGCGCGACGCGAGCATGCGCGGCCCGATGTATTTCACCGCGAAGTTGCGCAGCGCCTTCGCCCACCCGCCCGCGGTCGTGTTGAGCGAAAAGAGTCGATCGGTCGTCCGCAAGACGAGCTTGCCGATCGGATGACGCTCTTCGCTGTACGAATCGAGCAAGCGCTCGTTCGCCTCGCCGCGACACACGAGCGCGAGCTTCCACGCGAGATTCACGGCGTCTTGCATTCCCGTGTTCATCCCTTGTCCGCCCGCCGGGCTGTGGATGTGCGCCGCGTCGCCCGCGAGGAACAATCGATCGCGCCGATACGAATCGGCTTGGCGGTGATGAAGACGAAAGCGCGCGAGCCAAATCGGATCGCGCAGCGCGTATCGCGCGTCGGTGAACGTGTCGGTGAGCGCTTGGACTTCGTCGAGCGTGGGTTCGCTCGTTTTGTCCGGCGCGTCCGCGCGCGTCGAGATGATGCGGTACGCGTCGTTCGCGAGCGGGAGGAGCGCGAAGACGCCGCGATCGTCGAAGAACAAATGCAGATCGGTCGTCGCCTCCTTCAACCGAACGTCCGCGAGCACGAAGTCTTGCTCGTAGGGCTCGCCTTCGAACGCGAACTTTCCCGCGTGACGGACCACGCTGTGCGCGCCGTCGCAACCGACGACGAACCGCGGCTCGACGCGCTCCTCGCGCGACCCCGCGCGCAGCGTGACCGCGGCGGATTGCGGATCGACCGACGCAACCTCGACGCCGCGCTCGATCACGACGCCGAGCTTCTCGAGGTACGCGAGGAGCAATCGCTCGGTCTCCGCTTGCGACACGAAGAGGAGGAACGGAAACGGCGTGTCGTCGACGCCGGTATCGGCGATGTGGAAATCGGCGCCGTGCTCGCGGTTCACGTAGACGTGCGCGGCGAGCGTCTTTCGTCCAGCCGCGACGAAATCGCCGTCGACGCCGAGCTTCTGCAAATGTTCGAGCGTGCGCGCGTGCACGACGAGAGCGCGCGATCGCAACGAGCGCTCCGCGAGCTTTTCGACGATGCGAAACGATCGAACGCCCGCGCGCGCGAGCTCGCACGCGAGCATCAAACCAGTGGGACCTGCGCCCGCGATGAGAACGTCCGGATTCTTCACGCGCTCCTCCTCCCGGAAATCACGCGCTCGATCCGAGCGTAATCGCGCGCGCGTTCGACGTCGACGAATCCACTTCGTTCGAAGAGCAGAGCGACGCGATCGGATTGTCCGGCGCCGATCTCCATCGCGAGCACGCCGTTCGGCTCGAGGAAATCGCGCGCGCCGGTCACGATGCGCTCCGCGATCGCGAGGCCGCTCTCGCCGCCGTCGAGCGCGATGCGCGGCTCGAAGCGCGCAATGTCCGCCGAGAGCGACGCGATCTCGCCGCTCGCGATGTACGGAGGGTTCGCGGTGATGGCGTCGAAGCGCGCCCGACTGCCGAGCGCGCGCGGCAGGTCCCCGTACAAATCCGATCTCACGAACGCGACGTTGTACGCGCCGAGCCGCAGCGCGTTTTCGCGCGCGACGGCGAGCGCGTCTTCGCTCGCGTCGCTCCCGATCACGCTCGTCGTCGGACGTTCGCGCGCGAGCGTGATCGCGACGCACCCGCTCCCCGTGCACAAGTCGAGCACGCGCGCGCTCATCGAGAGCTCGCGTGTTCTCGCGAGCGCGACCTCGACGAGCGTCTCGGTGTCCGGCCGCGGAATCAAAACGCGCGCGTCCACGCGGAACGTTCGTCCGTAGAACTCGCGCTCGCCCAAGATGTACGCGACGGGCTCACGCGCCCGTCGTCGCTTCACCATCTCGCGAAATCGCGCGAGCTCTTCGGGCGCGAGCGGTTTCATCATCTCGATGACGAGCTGCGTGCGGGTCGCGCCGAGCGCGCGCGCGAGGAGCACCTCGGCGTCGAGCCGCGGGTTCTCGATGCCGCGCGCGCGAAAGTCGTCGGTCGCCCACTTGAGGACCGCGGCGATCGTCCACGGCGCGTTCGCGTCGCTTGCCGTCAAGCGCGACGCGCGGCGCGCGCCGACGCGACCGCCTCTTCGACGTCGGTGCGAATCCTCACGAGCTCCGCGTCGTCGCGCGCCTCGAAGCGCATCACGAGCACCGGGCCCGTGTTCGACGCGCGCACCAATCCCCACGCGCCGCCGCCGAACGCGACGCGCGCGCCGTCGATGTCGATGACCGCGTTGCCGCGCGCGCGGAACGTCTCGATGACGCGCGCGACGACGTCGAACTTCGTCTCGTCGGGACAATCGACGCGAATCTCCGGCGTGCTCACCGTGCGCGGAACGTCCGCGAGGAGCTCGCGCATCGTCTTTCCGGTCTTCGCGAGGAGCTCGACGAGCCGGAGCGACGCGTAGATCGCGTCGTCGTAGCCGAAGTAACGATCCGCGAAGAACAAGTGCCCGCTCATTTCGCCAGCGAGCAGCGCCTGCTCCTCTTTCATCTTCGTCTTGATGAGCGAGTGACCGGTCTTCCACATGATGGGGCGGCCGCCGTGCTTCGCGATGTCGTCGTAGAGCGTCTGCGAGCACTTCACTTCGCCCAAGATCGCCGCGCCGGGATTCTTCTCGAGCACCGCGCGCGAAAACAAAATCATCAGCTGATCGCCCCACACGATCTCGCCGCTCGGATCCACCGCGCCCAATCGATCGGCGTCGCCGTCGTACGCGAGGCCGACGCGCGCGCCGCGCTCCTTCACGCGCGCGACGAGCGCGGCGAGATTCTTCGGCACCGTGGGATCGGGGTGATGATTCGGAAAGAGCCCGTCCATCTCGCAATAGAGCGCGTCGGGCTCGAGGCCGATCGCGCGGAGCGCGCGCAATCCGAGGGGGCCTCCAGCGCCGTTTCCCGCGTCGAGCACGACGGACATCGCGCTGGTCGGCCGCTCGATGTCGCGCACGAGCGCGCTCACGTAGTCGTCGCGCACGTCGACGGACTCGACGCGCCCGCCCGCGCTCCGCGGAAGCTCGCCGCTCATGACGCGCGCGCGGAGCGCTTGGATGTCCGCGCCGAAGAAGCTCGAGCGCCCGCGCATCATCTTGAATCCGTTTTCGTCGCCGGGGTTGTGGCTCCCCGTGATCATGATGCCGCCGTCGACGTCGAGCGTGTGCGCGGCGAAATACAACATCGGTGTGGGACCCACGCCCGCGTCGATCACGTGCGCGCCGCCTTCGGTGAGCCCGCGCACGAGCGCTGCGTGCAATCGCTCGCTCGACACGCGACAGTCGCGCGCGAGAACGAGCCTGCGCGACGGCGCGTTCGGGAGCATCGTCGCGAGCGCGAGGCCGAGCGCGTGCACGACCTCGTTCGTCAAATCGCGATCCGCGACGCCTCGAATGTCGTACTCGCGAAAAATCGATCCCGGGACGCGCACGACACGGTTTATCGCACGTTCCGCCGTGTCTTGTCGCGCGGCGCGCGCCGCGCTCTCATCGCGCGATGAGCAAGGTCGGAACGATCGCGTGGCGCGAGCTGAACACGAGCGAACCGGAGCGCAGCGAGCGCTTCTACGGCGAGCTCTTCGGCTGGAGCATCCGCTCGGTGCCGCACGGTCCGGGCACGTACCGGTTGCTCTACGCGGGCGAGAAACAAATCGGCGGAATCTTCCACGTCGACAAACCGAACGTGCCGCCGCACTGGGCGAGCTACGTCGAAGTCGACGACGTGGACGCGGCGTGCGCGCGCGTGAAGTCCGCGGGCGGATCGAACGCGACCGCCGTGATGGACATTCCGAACGTCGGACGCTTCGCCGCCGTGCTCGACGGCGATCACGCCGTGTCCGTCGCGTTCAAGAGCGCGCATCCGTCGAACGAAGTCCCCGCGAGCGCGGGCACCGGAGATTTCGTGTGGGAGCAGCTCAACGCGCCTTCGCCGGAAAAATCCGTTGCATTCTACACGCAAGTCTACGGCTGGAAACCGCGCGTTCACGAGGCCGATCCGCGCCTCACGATCATGAGCGCGAGCGGCACGGACGTCTGCACGATCATGCAAGCGCCGCCCGGCATGCCCGCGCATTGGCTCACGTACGTCACCGTCGACAAGCTCGTCGAGACGAACGCGCGCGCGCGAAAGCTCGGCGGCAAGGTGATCGTCGAAGAAATTCCGATCGAGGGCTTCGGCGCGCTCTCCGTGATCGAAGACGATCTCGGCGCGACGATCGGAACGTTCGAGGCGCGCTAACCGGTGTAGCTGTCGTCCTGCTCGATGCGCGAGAGGACCCAATCGAACTCGCCCGTCGTGACCTTCACGTTGCAGTATCCGCACGAGCCGGCTTGGTTCACCTTGAGCGGCGCGCCGCAGCTCGGGCAGTTCGGCGTCGTCTTCGTCGGCCCCGATTTTCCGGAGCCGCGGATCAGCGTCCAGTACTCGCTGTACGCGCGCTGCCGCGATTTGTCGCCGCTGAGCAATCGACCGTCGTCGCCGATCGTGTAGTCGGTGCTCGTCGCGAAGAGTCGCACGGTGATCGCGTCGAAATATTTGTCGCGGATCACGTTCGCGAGATCGATCCGCGTGATGCGCGCGCCTTCCGTCACGTTGCGCGCGCGCGCTTGGACGTACATGTCGATCCAGTACGCCTGCGATTGGAACAAGTTGTCGCTCACGAACGGACGCACGCGCGAGATGTCGCGGTTCGACCATCCGATTTGCATTTCGTTGAACGCGAGCGCGATGCGCTGCGTGAACGCGTTCCAATCGAAGCTCGGATCGGCTTGCCGCAAATTCGCGAGCTCTTGGTTCGCCATCGGATCGACGACCGTCGGCGCGTCGGTCCCCTCTTCTTCGACGTTGCTCGTCAGGAGATCGCCGCGCGTCTCCTTCTTCAAGCGCTCGAAGTAGACGACGCTCCAATCGAAGCGCCCCATGCCGACTTGTTGTTTGCAGTACGTGCACTGATCGCCGCGCAGGTTGTGGAGCGGCGCGCCGCAGTTCGGACAATCGAGCGTGCGCGAGCGCGCGGGCGGACGGCTCTTCGCGCCGATCTTCCGTTCGACGGTCAGCCTGTCGACCACGTAGAGGCGCTGCGTCGCCTCCGTGAGATTCGTCTCGAAATCCAGCGTGACGCGCCACGTCTCGGGCGTGCGATCGATGGAAAATACACGCATCGCGCCGACGACGATCCCGGTCACGCTCGAGAGCGATTTCGCGACGAGCACCTGCTGCACCGGCGGCGACACGTACGCGCCGAGCGCCATCGCGCCTTGTTGTCCGCGCGCGCGCATCATCTCCGCGTAGAGCGTGTAGAGAAAATCTTCGAAGAGCACGATCGAGAAATCCGGATCGTTCTCGCGGATGCGATCGAGCGATCGGCGCGGCACGCCCTCGGTCGCCGCGACGGCCTGCTCTTCTTCCACCGGCTCGAACGCGATGCCCGAATAATCCTGGCTCGCCCACCCCGCGCGCGCCGCGCTCGCGTTCGATCGCGCGCGCACGATGAACACGACCACGACGATGACGAGGATCGGAATTCCGATTTGCGGATAACGAAAGACGAGCTCGAAGAGCAAATAGAAGAGCGCGCCGCCGCCGCCTCCTCCGCTGCTCCCGCCGCTCGAGTGGTACGTGCCGCCGCCGCCGGACGACGAGTGCGATCCCGAGTACGACTGACCGCCGCCCGGACGAACAAGCTCGAACAGATCCCGGATGACGTGATGCGCCTCGATCATACCGGCTCGTCGGGGAGCTCGTTCTCGTCGCCGGCCTTGCGCGGCATCGCTTTCTCGAGCGGCGGCGTGATCTGTTCGAGCGCCTTCAAGAACGCGTCGAAGTCGCGCGCGGCGAGCGCGGACTCGATCGCGCTCTTCGCGGAGCCGAGCTCGATGAGCGCCTTGCGATCGACGGCCGCGTCCGGAACGAGCACGACCGCATTTTCGTAGAGCGACGTGTAGACGAGCAAGCCCGTTCGACGGTGCGTCTTCGAGATGCCCAAATCGTAGAACGCGGCGCGCGCGGCGGTGTCGAGCTGGCGTTGCACCGCGGCCTTCGGTGTGAGCACGCGGCGCAGCGGTCGCACGAACGACGAGAGCGCCGCGCCGACGACGAACGCGCCGAGCATCTCGAACGGCATGTGCTCGACGGCGTACGTGCTCGGCGAAAACCAGAGCGCGGCGAGCGCGCTGCACGCGCACGCGAAGCCGAAGAGCATGTCGGTCGCGCGGTACTCCGCGACGCGATGACGAAGCGCGACGACGACCTCGACCGACGTCTTCGACTCGATCGATTTGATCGCCTGCGCGGTCTTCTTCTTCGCCTCGGGCTGAAAGAAATCCCCTTCCGACATGGCGCGCAGCATACGTCATTCGCCACGGCCGTGACGATGCGTTAGGTTGCGCGGCACACGTGGACACCGAGCCGCCGGCACTTCTAGCCCCCGCGCCGCCTCCGCCTCCAACGTTGGGCGTCGCCGCGACGGATTTCTACGGGCGCGACGCGCACGAAAAAGATCTGTGCGAGTCCGCGAGCAAACCCGATTGGCTCTACCTCGGAATCCAACCGCTGCTCGTCGCGGGCGCGATCGCGCTCGACACGCAGGTCTTCAAGTACGAAGCGTTCGCGGACGGAACGGGCGGGAGCGTCGTGCGCGACTTCGGACCTGCGCTCGTCGGCGCGACGTGGGGCATGTTCGTCGGCTCGTTCGTGCCGTCGCTTCCCAAATGCTCGACGCACTTCGTGACGACGGTCCCTCCCGAAGGACAAGTGCGCACGCAATGGCCGATCGCGATCGCGATGGCGGCGTTCGCGGGCGTCACAGCGCCCATCGTCGACTACCTCTCGATCGGCTCGACGCCGACGAACTGGACCGACGGCGAGCGCGTCTCGCGCATCTTCGTCGCGAGCACCTTCGCGATCGGCTTCGCGCTCTTTCCGTACCTCGTCGCGCCCAAACCACTTCGCGCGATGCGCGAGCTCTACAAGATTCGCGCGTCCGTCACGCCGCAAGCGTCGTTCGTGAGCTACACGATTCAGTTCTAAGGAGCATCCGCATGAGCGTCGTCACTTGGTCGTTTCCCACCACGATCGTCTTCGGCGCGGGCGCGCTTTCGGCGTTGCCATCGCACCTCGAACGCCTCGGAAGGAGGCGCGCGCTCGTCGTGTGCGATCCGGGCGTGAAGAAAGCGGGCCTCGTCGATCGCGTGATGGACGTCTTGAAGAAGGCGTCGATCGAAGCGCGCGCGTTCGACGGCGTCGATCCGAACCCGATCGAAAAGAACGTGTTCGACGGCGTTGCACAATACAAGGATTTCGGCGCGGACATCTTGGTCGCGATCGGAGGCGGCGCGCCGCTCGACACCGCGAAGCTCATCGCGCTGAAGACGACGCACGATCGCCCGCTCGTCGACTACGACGACGCGACCGGCGGAGACCGCTTCATCACGTCGAACGTCCCGCCGCTCGTCGCGATCCCGACGACCGCAGGAACCGGAAGCGAAGTCGGACGGAGCGGCGTCGTCACGCTCGAAGCCAATCACCGCAAGACCGTCATCTTCAGCCCGCATCTCCTCGCGAAGGTCGCGATCTTGGATCCCGAGCTCACCGTCTCGATGCCCGCGCGCGTCACGGCGGCGACCGGGTTCGACGCGCTCACGCACTGCCTCGAAGCGTACGTGTCGCTCGGCGACCATCCGATGGCCGACGCGATCGCGCTCGGCGGGCTCGAGCTCTGCGCGAAACATTTGGCGACGGCCGTCTCCGACGGAAAAAATCTCGACGCGCGCGGCGGGATGATGAAGGCGGCGATGATGGGCGCGGTCGCCTTCCAGAAAGGACTCGGCGCGTGCCACTCGCTCGCGCACCCGCTCTCGAGCGAAAAGAACATGCACCACGGCCTCGCGAACGCGATCTGTTTGCCGGTGGTTGTAGAATACAACGAATCCGTGGCGCACGGTAAATTGGCCAGGATCGGCGCGATTTTGGATCCCGCTGCGAAGTCTTGTGCGGACGCGGTGCGCGCGCTCCGAAAACGCGTGGGCCTGCCGGAGACACTCTCGAGCGAAGGCGTGACGAAAGCGGACGTCCCGAAGCTCGCGGCGAAAGCGTTCGAAGACGCGTGTCATCGCTCGAACCCACGCCCGTGCACCGAGGGCGATCTCGCGAAGCTCTACGAAGCGGCGTTGTGATCGCCTGATCCGCGGCTTTCACCGCGATGGTGTAAGCTGCCGTCCATGCTTCCCGAGAAGAAGCAGGTGCTCATCGTCGACGACGAGCCGAACCTGCGCAAGATCTTGTCTGCGCAGCTCACACGCGACGGCTACGACGTGATGATCGCGGAAGACGGCGCGCAAGGTCTCGCGATGCTGCGCGAGAACCACATCGACATGGTCATCACCGATCTCAAGATGCCCAAGGTCGACGGGATGACGCTCCTCAAAGAAGCGCTCCGCGAAGATCCGGAGCTGCCCGTCGTGATGATCACCGCGCACGGCACGGTGGACACCGCGGTCGAAGCACTCAAGAGCGGCGCGTTCGATTACCTCACCAAGCCGTTCGACAAGGACGAAGTTCGTCAAATCGTCGCGAAGGCGCTGAAGACGAAGGAGCTCTCGGGCGCGGAGGCTTCGCACGCGAGCACCGCGAGCACCGCGCGCTTCGGAATCATCGGCAGCTCCCCGGGCATCACCGAGCTCTACAACGTGCTCGAGCGCGTCGCCGACACGCCGACCACGGTGCTCATCACGGGCGAGAGCGGCACGGGCAAAGAGCTCGTCGCGCGCGCGCTCCACGATCACTCGTCGCGCAAGGACAAACCGTTCATCAAGGTGAACTGCGCGGCGATCCCGAAGGAGCTCATCGAGAGCGAGCTCTTCGGCTACGAGCGCGGCGCGTTCACGGGCGCGGTCGGGAGCAAACCGGGACGCTTCGAGCTCGCGAACGGCGGCACGCTCTTTCTCGACGAGATCGGCGAGATCCCGGTCGAGATGCAAGTGAAGCTGCTGCGCGCGCTGCAAGAGTCCGAGTTCGAGCGCGTCGGCGGGATCAAGACGATGCGCGTCGACGTGCGCCTCGTCGCCGCGACGAACCGCGATCTGAAGAAGCTCATCGCGAACGGATCGTTTCGCGAGGATCTCTTTTACCGACTCAACGTCGTCCCGATGCGGCTCCCCGCGCTCCGCGAGCGCGCGAGCGACATCCCGATCTTGGTCGAGCACTTCCTCACGAAGTTCAACGATCGATTGAAGAAGCACGTGAACGGCGTCGAGCCCGACGCGATGGATGTGCTCTGCAACTATTCGTGGCCCGGGAACATTCGCGAGCTCGAGAACGTCGTGGAGCGCGCGGTGCTCTTCTGCGACACGAGCAAAGTGCGGAGCGAGGATCTGCCGCCTGAGGTGCGCGGCGGCCCCGCGGTTCCGATTTCGTCGCCGCCGCCGGACGCGAACCTCGAAGCGGCGCTCGCGGGCGAAGGCGGATTGAAGGAGCACGTGAAGGTGGCGATGAGCAAGCTCGAACGCGAGCTCGTGTCTCGCGCGCTCGGTCAAACGAACGGCAACGTCACGCACGCGGCGCGCCTCTTGAAGATTTCGCGCAAGGGACTGCAGCTCAAAATGAAGGAGCTCGGTCTCCGCGAGGCCAGCGACAAGAGCGAGTGAACGTGCAGTACCCCCGCGCAGTGCTCTCGGTGATGGTCGTCGTGTCGCTCGCGCAGGGTGCTTGTCGCGACACCGCGGAGGGCGCGACGCAAGCGAGCGCGAAGAGCGACGCCGTGCCGGTCGCGTCGAACGACACGAAGATCGACGCGGGACCTGCCGCGCCCGCGGGCATGGTGTTCGTCTCCGCGGGGACGCTCAAGGCGGGCACGCCGAAGAACAAAGTGCCGCGCATCGCCGACGAAGAGATGCCCGGCACCGACGAGTCGATGAATGCATTCTACATCGACGCGCTTCCGTACCCGAACGAGCCCGGCGCGATCCCGACGTCGAACGTGACGCGCGACGAAGCGGACCAAATGTGCGCGGCGAAGGGCAAGCGCTTGTGCACCGAGCTCGAGTGGGAGCGGGCGTGCAAGGGCGACGCGAACGCGACGTACGAGTACGGCGACGAGTACGCGCAGGACAAATGTCAGACGGGCGTGAGCGTCGACGAAGCCGCGCGCCGACCGAGCGGCGATCGCATCGCGTGCAAGTCGAGCTTCGGCGTGCGCGAGATGCACGGCGGTCCGTGGGAGTGGACGTCGAGCGCGTGGGGCCGCGGTCACAAAGACGATCTCGGCGTGCTGCGCGGAGGCAACGCCGTCGCGGGCGAGCTCGTCGGGCGATGCGCGAACGCGATCGGGCGCGCGCCGTCGACCAAATCGCCGACGATGGGATTCCGCTGCTGCAAAGGCGACACGAACCCAGCGAAGGTGGAGCTCACGCTCGCGTCGGGTCGCGCGCTCGAGCCGCAGCTCAAACCGGACGGCGCGCGCGTCGGAAAAGCGGCGCGCAACATTCCGAGCGTGACGCTCCCGGACACGGGGCGCTTCTTCATCACGAGCAGCTGGACGTGGCGTCCGGTGCCGAACGAGTCGCTCACGCTCGCGAGCGGGTGCGCGGCGTACGAGAACAACATCAAGCCCGTCGGGTGCGCGCTCTTCGCGTTTCGTCCGGACGACTCGGGCGACGCGACGAAAGACGTCGTGCTCGCGGGCGTCCCCGCCGACGTCGGGATCGGCGAGATGGTCCTCGCGGGCGACGGGCGTCACGTTCGCGTCCGCGGCTTGCTCTCGCAAGGCGGGCTCTACGCGCGGGACGTGACGTACGTCTATGGACGCGTCGTCATCGGCGACAAGAAGAAGTAGGCCGGCTTCGGCTCAGTTTTTCCCGGCGTCCGGTTTCGTCGCCTCGGGGAGCGTCGGGATGGTCAGCGGCTTCGCGGGATCGCCCGCGTCGTCGAAGAAGCTACGCCACTCGAGCTGATAGCGGCCGCGCGGGAGCGGCGAGAGATCGAGGCGCGCTTCGGGCGCGACCCACGCGATCGGCGCGCCGTCGATCCACGCGAAGCGCGGCGTGTCGCGCGCGTTGTAGAGCGCGAGCGTGCCCGCCGTGGTCGACGCGGCTTGCGGACCGAGATCCATCGGGCCCGAGTGGAGCGACGCGAGCTCCTTCTGCTCGACGCGGAGCTCCGCAGCGACGAACGGGAGCGCGCCTTGCGCGAACGCAGCGGACGGCGGCGGCACGGCGAGCGCGAGCGCCGAGAGATCGGCGCGCTTCGCGATCTGCGTCACGTCGAACAAGAGCGCGCCGCGCGACGCCCAGTGGAGCTCGGCGTGAACGGGGAGCTCGTCGGTCTGAACGACGGCGGTCTGAGGTTGCGCGTTCATCAAGTCGAGCAGCGCGCGCACGAGGAGCGCGCCGCCGTCGCCGAGATCGGCGAGCTTCGTGATTTCGAAGACGCCTTTCCCCGCGCGCGTCGAGACCTCCGCGCGTCGCGTGCGTTGACCGAGGTGCGTCATGCCGTCGCCTTGCATCGTGACCTCCGCGGGCGCGAGGGGCGCGACGTCGACGCGCCGCTCGCCGAAGAGCGCGCGAAGCGCGCCGGGCGCGAGCGCGCGATACGTCGACAGATCGGGCGTGAGGTACACGTGCCCGTAACGATCCGTGCGCGCGCGAATCTCCGAGTCGCGCGGGAGCAAGAATCCGAGGCTCGTGAGCTGCATGCGCATGCGCGTCGGCGTGAGGTCGATGACGAAGCGCGGCTCGTTCTGTTTTCGGATCGCGTCGATCGCGCTCGCGCTGATCTGCGCGCCGCTCGCGATGGGAGGCGCGTCGGGCAAGCGGATGACCATCGAGATCGTGTAGCCCGCGACGTCTTTGCCGCCGCCTTCGGGCTCGACGCTCACGTCGCTGCGCAGCGGAGTCGGCGGCGGACCCGAGTCGCGCGTGTCGTTCGACGTCGTGATCGGGCTCGTCGCGATGGGTGCGGGCTCGGCGCTCGCTTGCGGGCTCGTCTGTTGTCCGGCGTCCGCGTCGTGCGCGCCTTCGGGTTTGCACGAAGCGCATGCGAGCACGAGTGCTGCGACGAGCTTCACGTTCGTCACCGCAAGAAATCCGCGATGACGCGCACGCCGCGATCGAGCTCGGGCGCGCCGGGGAGGCGCTGCGTGTCGAGGAGCACCGAGGCCGCGTCGGGAAAATGTCGGCCGAGCACGTTGCAGTTCGCGGGCTCGTTGTCGAAGATTCCGACGATGCGTCCGACGCGCGCGAGCGCTGGTCCGCTCATCCGCTTGAAGGCTTCGTCCGGCATCGCCGCGTCCGGTTTGAGAACGAGCTCCGTCCCCGGCACGCCGATCGGAAATCCGAGATCGCGCAAGCTCGCGAACGATCCCACGCCCATCAGCGGGAGATCGCGCCCGGTGAAATACACGAGCACGCCGCCCGCTTCGTAACACGCGCGCGCGAACGCGGACGCGCCGGCGACCTCCACGTCGTACGCGAGGTAACGATCGGTGAAGAATCGATCGCGCCAAAACGTTTCCGCTTCGGCGACGAGATCCGTGCGCGTCACGCCGAGCTTCGCGAGCGAGTCGGTGAGCAAGTAGAGGAGCTCGTCCGCATTCGCGCTCGCGAGCTTCGCGGCGATCGCGGGCTCGCGCGCGGACCACGACGACGCGAGCTCACGCAGGATCACGGCGGTGCGCGGTCGGTTGTCCATCAGCGTCCCGTCGAGATCGAACACGACGACACCCGCGCGCGGATCGCCGTTCGAATGGCAGCGTTCCACGATCGTGTCGAGAAGCTCCGCTTGTTCCTCTTTCGACAGCCGCGCCAGCGTCATCCGGCCCTCGTTACCGCAAAACGCCGCGGTGTGCTACGCAGTTGCTTTCGGCGAACCGACATGGCGCAGCGCGACCATTACGAAGTGCTCGGCGTGTCGCGCAGCGCGACCGAGATCGAAATCAAAGCAGCGTTCCGCAAGCTCGCCGCGCAGCATCACCCGGACAAGAACCCGGGCGACGCGACGGCCGTCATGCGCTTCAAGGAGATCAACGCGTCGTATCAAGTGCTCTCCGATCCGAATCGGCGCGCGATGTACGACCGGCTCGGTCACCGCGCCGAAGACGCGAGCTCGCCGTTCGGGCCGAACGGTCCGTTCGCGGGCGGCGTCGTCGACATCAGCGACATCGCGATCGACGGAATCCTCGGCGACATCCTCGGCGCGTTCGGCGTCGGCAAGGGCGACAAGGGCGACACGCGCGTCGACCTCGCGATCACGTTCGAAGAGGCCGCGTTCGGCTGCGAAAAAGAGGTCACCTACGACAAAGTTGTAGACTGCAAGGATTGTCGCGGGAGCGGCGCGGCGGAGGGATCCCGTCCCGAAGGGTGCCCGGCGTGCGGCGGCCGCGGGCGCGTTCGATTCCAACAAGGCATCTTGCCGATCGCGGTCGAGCGCGTGTGCTCGCGCTGTCGCGGCACCGGGCGCATCGTGACCGATCCTTGCCGCGGTTGCCGCGGGAGTGGTCTCGCGAAGGACACGTCGACGCTCAAGATCACGATCCCTGCGGGCGTCGAGCCGAACGCGTCGCGCATCGTGCAAGGCGCGGGCAATCGTCCGCGACCGAGCGCGCCGCCCGGCGATCTCGAAATCATCATTCAAGTGAAGCCCCACCCGTTCTTCAAGCGCGCGGGCGACGACGTGACGTGCCAAGTGCCGATCACCTTCACGCAAGCTGCGCTCGGCGGCGAGGTCGAAGTGCCGACGCTCGACGGCAAAGCGAAGATGCGCGTGCCCGCGGGGACGCAACCGGGCACGGTGCTCCGCCTCAAACAAAAAGGAATTCCGCGGCGCGTCGGCGTGGGCCGCGGCGATCAGCTCACCGAGGTCACGATCGAAGTGCCGCAGAAAATCACCGACGCGCAGCGCGCCCTCCTCGAGCAGCTCGCGAAGGAGCTCGGCGAGGAAGTGCAGCCGCAAAGGCGCACGTTCATGGAGAAGCTGAAGGATCTGTTCGGTTAGAACGTTCCGACTGCGCGCGGTGAAGGCTCAGCGTTCGTAGTGATTGCGCCGCATGCCGTCGTAGCGACCGGTGCGCATGCAGCAGTTCTTGAAACCGGCGGAGCGATCCGCACGGACAAGGGTCTTCGCGTCCGAGGCGCTCGAGGAGCTCCTTGTCGCCGTGCACGACGCGCGAGCCGCGCTTGACGTGCTTTTCCGAGGGGAACCCGCGCCTGCGTTTGCTGGTGTGTTCGAAAGGAGGGTTCGTTCGGGTCGTGATTGCGGTCGATGGGTTTCATGGCGCGCACCTCCACGTGCATGGTTCGACGCGCGAAGCGGGAGGACCCTGACGAAATCATTTCCTCGGCGCGCGCACTTGGTCGAGCACCCACTGCGACAGCTCGCGCGCGCCGTCGATGTCGTAGTGGACGCCGTCGGGGCGGATCGTGAAGCCCGCGTGATCGCGCTCGCATTCGCCGCGCGGACAAAGTCGCTCCGCGAAATCGAGCACGGCGACGTCCGGCACGGCGGACGCTGCTTTGCGGATCGATCGATTGATGCAGTCGACTTTCTCGCGCCACGGCGCGCTGTCGTATGGGCCGACGGGGTACGGAACGGTCACGATCCACGCGCGCGTCTTGTCGCTCGCGAGACCGACGAGGCGCTTCTCGATCGTCTTCTCGAAGCGCTCGTCCCACTTTTTGTAACACGCTTGGCGCCACCGCCCGTCCGCGTCGATGCCGTGAAGGAACGCGCCGCCGAAGAAGACGAGCGTCGCGTCGGGCGCGATCTCGTTCGTGAGATCGATCCACGTTTCGCCGCCGCACGTGTCCCAGAGCATCGTGCAGCTGTCTTTTCCGCGGAGCTCGATCGCGACGCGCGGATCGCGGACGCCGCGGAGGCCCCAACCGAGCGAGTTGGACGTGGAGTCGCCGAGCACGAGGATGCGAAACGGCGGGCCGGCGTCGAGACCTGCGTCGAGCACGACGGGCGGAAGCTCGCGCGCAACCGCGACGGCCGCGGGTTTGCGCGCGTACGTCGCGCGCACGACGAGCACGATCATGAGCGCGACGACGATCGGCACGACGATCATCGGTCGTCCGAACGGAACGCCGCGCGCGCGGATCGGCTTCTCGAGGAATCGGTAGGACGCGACGGCGATCGCGAGCGTGACCGCGAGCTGAATCACGACGAGCTTCGCGCCGTACACGTGGAGCCGCTCGCCGCTCAGCACGACGTCGACGGGCCAATGCCACAAGTACGCGCCGTAGCTGATCGTGCCGAGCCACACGAGCGGGCGAAACGCGAGCGCGCGTCCGATGAAGCTTCGCTCGCCGGCGAGCGCGCACACGACGAGCACGAGCGCGCCGATCTCGGTGAGCCAAAACCCTCCGCGGTAGAGAAAGGACGACGTCCCGTCGAGCTTCCACCACGCGATCGCGATTCCGATCACGGCGAACGCGCCGAGGCCGTCGAACGCGCGCGCGACGCGCGGAGAAATCGCCGCGTCCGACGGCGAGACGATCGTCGCGAGGATCGCGCCCATGAGAATCGCCGCGGCGCGCGTGTCGGTCCCCATGTACGCACGCGTCGTCGACGGTTCGACGGTCGCGCCGACGACGACCTCGGCGTTCGACAGAACCCACATCGCGATCATCGATGCGATGCACGCCGCGATCGACACCGCGCGCAGCGCGCGCCGTCCGTTCTTCGCGCGCCACATCACCGCGCTCACGACGAGCGGCCACACGACGTAGAACTGCTCTTCGATCGCGAGGCTCCACGTGTGCTCGAGCGGCGAAGGCGAAGCGAAGAGCTCCCAATAACTCTTGTGCGAGTAGATCGCGCGCCAGTTCGCGACGTACCCGAGCGTCGCGAGGGCCTCGGCGCGGAGATCGGCGAGCTCCGACGGCTTCGCGACGACCCAGCAATAGATCGCGATCGCGGGCATCAGCGCGAGGAGCGCGGGAAACAAACGGCGCGCGCGACGCGTCCAAAAATTCGCGAGATCGATCCGATGGGTGGCCTCGTGCTCGGCGACGAGGAGCGACGTGATCAAAAACCCCGAGAGCACGAAGAAGAGATCGACGCCGAGGTAGCCGCCGGGCAGCGCGCCCTGCGCGTGGAAGAAGAGCACGCCGAGAAGCGCGAGCCCGCGAAGCCCGTCGAGCGCGGGAACATGGGCGATCCGCGCGTTCATTGCATCATGCACGCATTTCGAACGCACAGGACGCGTAGAACCTCCAAAGACTCCGTCCGTCTCGTGCGTTCCATTCGAAGGCTCCTCCGCGCTTCACTCGACCGCGCCCTGGACCCACTCTAAGCTAACCTCGTGAAGTTTCGCCCTCACAGAACGCGCACGCTCGTCGTGGCGTACGTGCTCGTGCTCGCCGCGCACGGCGCGAGCGCGCAGGATTTCGATCCGAACGGGAGGCACCACCATCCGACGGGCGGCGGAACGCACCCGACCGGCGGCGGAACGCACCCGACGGGCGGCGGAACGCACCCGACCGGCGGCGGGACGCAGCAACCGCAGTCGCCGCAAGTCCTCATCGATCGCTACACGAAGATCGTCGTGTCGCAGCCCGGCTCGCCGTTCCCGCTCCAGCGCCTCGCGCAGCTCTATCGCGAGCGCGACGGCAATCTGAAGAAGCTCATCGAAGATTTCGAGAAGCGATCTCAGACGGCGGGCGCCGAACAGTACGCGTCGACCGTCACGCTCGCCGGCATCTACAAAATCGAAGGGCGGATCGACGACGCTGTGAAGACGTTCGAGCGCGGCATCGCGCTCCGGCCGAATGATCCGTCCGCGATCCTCGCGCTCGCGCACGCGCATCAAGATCGCGGCGACATGACCGCCGCGCGCCAGCGCTTCGAGCAAGCGCTCCCGCTGCAGAGCGCCGTCACCGACAAGGAACAGACGCTGCGCACGCTCATGTCGATCGCGCTCGACGCAAAGGATTGGGCGGCGGCGAGGGGATTCCACGAGCAGCTCGTGAAGCTCGAACCGACGAGCCTCTACGTGAAGGGCGAGCTCGGTCGCGAGTTGTTCTCGCGCGGCGAGTACGATCGCAGCGAGGCCGAGTTCAAGGAGCTCGTGCAAGCCGCGACCGGCGACAACCGCGCGCTCGCGCCTGCGCTCAAAGATCTCGGCAAGGCGCAAGCGAAGGCGCACAAGAATCAAGACGCGCTCGCGACGCTCAAGAAGGCCCTCGTCGTCGCCGGACAAGAAGCCGCCGTGCGCGCGGAGATCTACGAGACGATCACCGAAATCTACCGCGCCGATCAACAGCTCCCGGTGCTCATCAAGCAGCTCGAGGACGAGCACCCGAACGATTTTGCGCGCCTTCGCTTGCTCGGCTCGCTCTACGAAGAGACGGGCGACGCGAACAACGCGATCGCGACGTACAAGAAGGCTCTCGCGCTCTCGCCGCGCGACATCGACCTGCGCCTCAAGATGGTGCGCTTGCTCCAGTCGCAAGGCGAGCTCGACAAGGCGATCGCCGAGTACGAGGGACTGATTCGCGCCGCGCCGAACAATCCGCAGTTCGTGTTCGAGGAGTGCGAGGCCCTCTTGCAGCGCGGCGATCGCGATCGCGCGCTGAAGCTCCTCACCGAGCTCGAGGCGCGCGCGTCGGGCGACGAAGAGTCGCTCTCGCGTCTCGCCGACTTCTACGGGCGCATCGGCGAGAACGACAAATCGATGCGCGTGCTCACGCGCCTCACGCAAATCGGGAGCTCCGATCCGTCGCACCTCGTCGATCTCGGCGATCATTATTTTCAAGAGGGCAACACCGCGCTCGCGGTGACGACGTGGAAGCGGATCCTCACGACGATCACGCCGCGCGCGCGCGCGCTCAGCGCGCTCGGCGACGTGTACTCCGAGCACGACATGATGGACGACGCGCTCGCCGCGTTTCGCGAAGCGGTGTCGCTCGAGCCGAACAACATCAACTACAAGAAGCAGCTCGCGGGCGCGCTCGAGCGCAAACAAGATCGCGCCGGGGCGCGCGCGATTTGGCAAGAGCTCGCCGACAAAGCGCGCCAAACGGGCGACAAGCTCCTCGCGCGCGAGACGCGCACGCACATCGTCACGCTGCTCTCGATGGATCACACGCTCGAGACGCAGATCATGCTGTGGCAGGCGCAGTTCAACGCGCGGCCGCCGGACGTGGAGGCCGGGCGCACGCTCGCCGAGGCGCAGATCCACTTGCGCAAGCTCGGCGACGCGGAGATCACGCTGCGCCGGGTGATCGAGCTCGCGCCCGGCGACGCGGAGAGTTACCTCGCGCTCGAGCGCGTGCTCGTGCAGACGAACAACGCGCAGAAGATTCAAGAAGCGATCGGCGTGCTCGAGAAGCTGCTCGCGGTCGATCCGAAGCAAGCGCGCTCGATTTATCAGCGCATGTCGCAATACGCGCTGCAGCTCTATCACGACGACGACGCGATCAAATACGCGTCGCGCGCCGTCGAGCTCAACCCGGACGACGCGGAGGGTCACCGCCGGCTCGGCGAGATGTACCAGCGGAGGCAAGACGCCGATCACGCGATCGCCGAGTACCGCGCGGCGATCTCGAAGAACGATCGACTCTTCGTCGTGTACTTCGATCTCGCGGACTTGCTCCTCTCGAAGGGGCAGACGGACGAAGCGGACCGCTTGTTCCGCCGCGTCATCCGCGGCGCGCCGGACGAAGAGTACGTCGCGCGCGCCGCGCGGCTCTCGATGCAGATCAACTTGGGCAAGGGCACGCTCGAGTCGCTCGAGCAGGATCTCTTGCCGCTCGCGATCGGAAATCCGCAGCGCGGGATTTATCGCCGCCTGCTCGTCGAGATTTACGGCAACCTCACGTTCGGGCTCATGCAGCGCGTGCGGCACGGCGAAGGCAAAGACGCCGACGACGCGCGCGCGCAGCTCTCGAAGATCGGCGCGCGCGCCGTGAAGCCGCTGCTCGATGCGCTCGCCGACGGCGACTCTGCGCAGCAACGCATCGCGATCGACGTGCTCGGTTACGTGCAGAACAAGAACGCGGCGCCCGCGCTCTTCTCCTTCGCGACGGGTCAAGCGGAGCTCCCGCTGCGCGTGCGCGCGATGATCGCGTGCGGGGCGCTGCGCGACGCGTCGATGTTACCAAAGTACCAAAGTTTGTTGGTACCAAAGAACGCCGTGGAGGACGCGATGCCCGCGGATGCGGTCGCGGTCGCTGCGGCGTGGGCCGTCGCGCGCGTCAACGATCGGCGCGCGCTGCCCGTGCTGAAGATCCTCGCGAAGAAGGGGACGCCGGAGATGCGCGCGGTGGCGCTGCTCGGGATCGGGCAGCTCAAGGATCGCGCGTCCATCGCGGATGTCGCCGCGATCGCGAAGGCGGCGGATGCGGGGACGCTCGCGCGCGCGGCAGCCGCGTACACGCTCGGCGAGCTGCAGGCGGACGCGGAGGCGCCGACGCTCCTCGCGCTCGCGCAAGGCAACGACGCGCTTCCGCGCGAGCTCGCGCTCGTCGCGCTCGCGCGAATGGGCGCGGCGAAGAACGCGGATCCGCCCGGCGGCAAAGCAGCGATCGCCGCGATGAGCGACGCGGTGTTCGCGGGCGGCGAGACGCAGAGCGCGCGCGCACGCGCCGCGGGCGAAGCGGTTCAGCGCGCGGGCGCGGTCGCGCTCACGCTCGTCGCGAACCCGACGCTCGCGAAGAACGCGCCGGACATGCTCCCCGCGCCCGACGGGATGCTCGACGTCGAGGGCTCGCTCGAGCAACTCGTGCCGCGAAACACGACGGAGGCCGCGCGCGCGGCAGCGCTCCTGAAGTTCAGCGAGCCGCTCACGCGCGCGGCGCTCTCCGCGCTTCAGACGTCGGGCGATCGCGCGCGAACGGTGCTCGATTCGCTCGGCGGCGGCGACGGGAGCTTCAAACCCTTCGTGAGCGGCGATTCGACGACCGCGTCCGCCGCGGCGAAGGCGAAGGCGGTCGAGATCGGAAAGAGCCTCGAGGGCGCCATCGTTCCGCTCGCGCGACATCCGAACACGGCGACGCGCATGGAGGCCGTCGTGCTTCTCGCGCGCGCAGGAAGCGCGGACGCGCAGAGCGCGGTGGTCGGCGCGGTGGACGACTCGGACGAAGCGGTGCAGCGCGTCGCGCTCGCTGCGATCGGCGCGCGCGCGGACGCGACCGCCGTGGTCGCCGTGAGCAAGCTCGTCAAGACGCACGAGAACTGGGCGATGCGTGTGCTCGGAGCGCAGGCGCTCGGCAGGCTCGGCGCGGCGGGATCGGGCGACGCGGCATCGAAGGCGCTGCGCGAAGCGGCGACGACCGACGCGTACGCGCTCGTGCGCGAAGCGGCGCTCGTCGCGTACGCGAGCTACGACAAAGCGGGCGCGGCGCAGCTCGCGGCGCAAATCGCGCAAAAGGACGTCGAGCCGCGCGTGCGCGAGACCGCGAAGAAGATCATGGCGCGCTGATCACGCGCGAATCGCAGCAACGCGGCGAAGCTCGATCTTGCAATAGGGACACGCGAACGCGTCGACGCCTTCCGCTGGAGACAGCGACGCGCCGCAACCGGAGCACGTCACGCGCGCGCCTTCGACGTCGATTTTGCGACCGCACTGCTCGCAGATCATCCGTCGCGCGCCGCGCGCGACCGCGAGCTCCGCGCCGCACGCGCCGCACGATCCTTTCGCGATCTCTTCTTTGCCGCTCGTTCCTTCGACGAAATCCCCGACGAGCCCGAGGCGTGTGAGCATGTCCTTCGCGGTGGTCTCGTCGAGCATCGGGAGCCAACCTTGCGCGAACATCGACATCGACATGCGCTTTTGCAGCGCAGCGCTCGCGCCGTCGGGTTGCATCGCGTAGACGCCGGCGGACTCGAAGAGCGCGGCGGCGTGCGCCTCGCGCGCGAGGACTGCCTCGAAGAGCGCGCGCCACGCGTTCGGGTTCAGACGGATCTCGCCGGTGTCGAGCTTTTCGCCGCGCAGCTTGCTCATCGCGTCGCGCATCGCGGCGTCGAGCTCGCGCGCGCGATCGTCGAACGCCGTGACGAGCGCGCCCTCCGCGAGGTACGCGGCGTACTTCGCGCGGTACGCTTCGTCGCGCGCGCGGAGCGGCGTCGCGTCGGGACACGCGCGCGCGAACGCGTCGAAGAGCTCGATTTGCGCCGCGCGGAACGCTTCGCGATCGCCGCTCGCGCGCGCCGCTTCGATCTTCGGCGCGAGCGCCGCGGCGAGCGCTTCGTACACGGGACCTGGTCGTGCGATCGGCGTCGCGCACGCGCGCTGAAAATCGTAGTCGGCGAGCGCCCCGCAAAAGTCGCAATAGACGTACGCGGTCGCGCTCGGTCGCGATTTCGCCGCGCCGCACGCCGCGCACGTCGTCTTCTTGAAGCGCGTCTTCGCGTTCGGATCGAGGATCTTCACGCCGAGATCGAAATTCCACGCGAGCGTCTTCCACGGGCTCGCGGGATCGGTCGTGAGCTTCTCGATCGCGCGCGCGGTGGGCTCGTGCGGCGCGCCCTCGGCCCAAAAAAGCCGACCGAGCTCGTAGCCGCGCGCGAAGGACTCCCACGAGTCGTACGTTTGCTGCGCGCGCGCGCCCGCCATGAGCATCACTTCCCACGCGGGGATCTCGCCGATGTATCCCGCCCACGCGGACCAACCGAGCACGGCGACGAGGCGCGCGGTGTCCCACGCGAGCACGCCGCGCTTCTCGATCTCCTCGCGATTGTCGAGAACGACGCGCGCGCGCGCGTCGGTCTCCGCGTCACGTTCCTCGGACGCGCCGGCTTGCGCGGCCGACGAGAGGAGCGCGCGCGCGTCCTTGGTGTGGCCTTCTTGGTAAAGCCATTTCGCCATCGACGCGAGGTCCGCTTGCGACGCGATGCCGTAGAATTTCGCGAGGTGGTTCTTGCACCACGCGCGCGTGTGCTCGTTCTCGCCCCAACCGCCGAGCGCGTCGTGATGACCGCCGTTCAGCTCGGTGATCACCGCGGAGAGCGCGAGCGCCCAGCGTTGATGCTCGGGGTACGCCATCGCGTCACGCGACCGGCGGCGGACGATTGGTCATGCTCGTGATCGGCTCGAGATCCGCGTCGTACACGCTCTGGAACTCGCGCTGGAAATCCGCGGGCGATCGCTTCACCACGCTCGCGAGCCGCTGCATCTCGAGCGTGTCGACGAGATCGCTTCGTCGCAGTCGAATCATGTACGAGCGCGCGATGCGGTAACGATCCGACTCGAGGTTCACCATGCGCACGCGCATGCGGCCCGTCGTCGGATCCATGATCTTGTCGAACGGGATCGGTTGAAAGTGTCCGTTCACCATCGCGACGAGCGCTTTCGTGCCCCCCTCGATCACGTAGCGCGCCGCGCAATAGCCGAGATCGCGCGTGTACTCCATGTCGCTCGGCACCGGGTCGGCGCAGCGGAGCTCGTAGCCGATGTTCTTCGAGACGATCGTCGGCTTGAGCCCGAGCGACGCGAGTCGTTTTCGCACCGCGACCTTCACGATTTCGCCGAAGTCGATCTCCGCGATGCGGATGTGATCGTGCTCGTCGCGCTCGACGTTCGCGAGTCCCGCGAGATCGCTCTCGGGGAGCACCTCGACGATCCCCTCCGCCATCACCGCGACGCCGTCGTTGCGACCGTAGGCGAGGCGCTTGATGATCGATCCCGCGAGCGTATCGACGACGACCGAGAGGTGCGGGTTCCGAGCGAACTCCTCGGGCACGATCGTCACCGTCGCGCCCGCGGCTTTTCCGATGCCGAGCGCGAGGTGCCCGGCCTTGCGACCCATCGCGACGACGAAATACCAGCGGCCCGTCGTCTTCGCGTCGACCATCAAGTTCTGCACGATCCCGACGCCCACGCTGCGCGCCGTCGTGTAACCGAACGTCGGCGTCTCGAGCGGGAGATCGAGATCGTTGTCGATCGTCTTCGGTACGTGCACGACGCGGAGCCTCCCCTCGGACGCTTGCGCGAGCGAGTACGCGCTGAACGCCGTGTCGTCGCCGCCGATCGTGATGAGCATGCCGACGCCGAGCGCGTCGAACGATCGGAGCGTGCTCGCGAGGTGCTTCGGATCCTTCGTCGGGTTCGCGCGCGAGACGCCGAGCGTCGCGCCGCCGCGGAAGTGGATGCGGCTCGTGTCCGTGATCGTGAGCGGCGTGACGTGCGTCGTGTCGCCTTGCATGATCCACTTGAAGCCCTCTTGGATGCCGAGGACCTCGACGCCGGTGAGGCACGCGCGGATCGTCGCCGCGCCGATCACGCTGTTGATGCCGGGCGCCGGGCCCCCCGCGCAGAGAATGGCGAGCTTCGAGTGATGGTCGTTCATGCCTTGCGCCGCAGGATAGATCGGATCACGAGCGCGATCAGCGCGAGCCCGAAGCCGGCGCACGCGATCGCGATCCCCGCGGTGCGCCATTTCGACGGGGGCCTCCCGCGCGGCGCGCGTCGAAGCGTGACCGAAATCGATCGGTGCGCTTGCGAGAGGAGCTCTTGGTGCAGGCCCTCGTCGGTCGCGATCGTCGCGACGTCCTCGGTGCCGTAGTACTCGATCACCTCGATCGACCGCGTCGCGCGTTCGCACGCGAAGTCTTGCTCCACGGCCATGCCGTCGTCGTCGGGTTTCACGGACGGGACGCCCGGCTCGCACGCGGCCTCGTCGGTGCGCACTTCGACCGCGAGGTGGCCGTCTTTGTCGAACGCGCGATCGAGATCGCGAAGGGCGAAGCTGCACTCGGCGTGGATGGTGCCGTCGGGGCGCTCGGTGAACGTGCCGCGCGAGAGGCCGATCGTGTGCGCGCTCGCGCGCGCCGCGAACGCGAGCGTCGCGATCGCGATCGCGTCACGGAGGCGGCGGGACATCGAGCGCGGCGGCTTTGATCATCTCACTTCGAATTTTCGCAGCGACGTACAAGACCGGAAACGACACGAAGAGCCCCGCGAACCCGATGAGGTGCTCCCACGCGATCAAGCTGACGACGATCGCGAAGCCCGGAAGGTGAACGTGCTTCGACGTGAGGCGCGGGTTCAAATAGTACGCCTCGATTTTGTGGAGCACGAACGTGAGCGCGGCGAACACCCCGACGCCCACGAACCCCTTCGCTTGATACGCGAGCATGATGAGCACCGCGCCCGACACGAAATTCCCGACGACGGGGATCAAGCCCGAGACGAAGATCAGAATCATCAACGAGGGCACGTGGTGGATGCCGAGCACGAGGAGCACCGGGAGCGTGAGCAGCGTGTTGACCGCGGCGACGACGAGCTGGAGCTGAATCGTGATGCGGATCGCTTCCGCGACGTAACCGAGCCAGCGCATCACGGTGCCCATGAGCGAGGCCGGATCCACTTTGTGGAGCATCTCGTGGATCTCTTCTTCCTCGAGGTTGTAGATGATCGAGAGGATCACCGCGATGAGCGCGCTCATCGCGATGTGACCCATCATCGAGACGACGTGCAGCGCGCTCTCCGAGTACTCGCGCGCGCGCTCGACGAGCTTGCTCGTGTCGGGCAAGTGCTCGCGCGCGTGCTGGAGGATCGGGTTCTGCTCCATCTCTTCCACTTGCTTCGGGAACGTCTGGCGCGCGTGTTTCACGAAATGGATGACGCGCGTCGCGCCGAGCGCGGCGCCCGCGCCGACCAGCGCGAAGAACGTCCCGAGGATCACGAGGAACGCGCGCTTGCGCGGCCATTGGGTGCGCTCGACGAGGAGATGCGTCGCGCCGCCGAACGCCGATTGCAGCGCGACGAAGAGCGCGACGAGGATCGCCTCTTCGCGGAACAAGTAGATGAGCGCGAGAAAAATCGCGAGCGCGAGCAGGCGTCGCGCGGTCTTCTCTCGAAAAAAATCGCCGAGTCGATCCATGTCTCCCGCCTTCACACGATGTTTTCGCCGTAGTCGGAGAAGCCGATGCGCGCGCGCGGCGCGTGCGCGTGCACCTCGGAGACGAAACCGTCGATGTCGATCCCGGGCAAGAGACGAAGGCCGCGCTCGAGCGGCGCGAAGAACGCGTCGTGGTGCGTCGGGACGATCAAATCGGGCGAGAGCAAATCGATCAAGCGCTTGAGATAATCGCGCGTGCCCTGGCGACCCGCGAGGCCCACGACGAGCACGTCGGCGCGCTCACCCGCGATCTCCGCGTCGACGAGATCCGCGCTCCCGTTGTGGTACACGCGCACGCCCGCCGCGTTCATCACGATGCCGAACGCGCCGCCCATCTTGTAGTCCCACGCGCGAGCGGGGAGCTTCGGCGGCGAGAGCACTTCACCGGGAAACGGAACGCGCCCGAGCGCGATGCGCCCGTGTTTGCTGCGCACGAAGCGCACGTGAACGTCGCCGATGGTCGTCTCGCCGCCGCTCTGCGCAATCGCGACCAGCTGCGACTCCGGCACGCCGCTCGCGCGAGCGAACGCGCACGTCGTCCGCGATCCGACGAGCTTCGCGCCCGTCTTGATCGCGATGCGTGGCGCGTCGAGCAAATGATCGAAGTGACTGTGCCCGCACAAAATCGCGTCGACCTTCTTCGGGATCCACTTGTCGATCGCGTCTTCGTTCGGCGCGAGCGCGCGCGTCGCGAGCGTGCGAAGATCGTGGCGCGAGACGTACGGATCGAGGAGCACCGTGGTCGTCTTCGTCGAGATCACGTGCGCGGCGGTTCCGAGCCACGTGAGCGTGATCGCGCTCGCGTCGAAGCGCGCCTTGCCACGCTCGCGCGCGAATCGGCGGAGTCGCGGGAACGCGAGATCGTAGAGCGCGCCCAAAGGCTCACAAATCGTCGTGGAAGAGCGGCTCGCGGTTGCGCACGTACCGGTACACGAGCTGCCGCGCCTCGGCCGTGATCTGCGTGAACTTCGCGCCGAACCCCGGCGGCGCGTCACCGCCTTGCTCGCGCGCCCACTGCACGATCGCGTTCGCTTCGAACTCGTAACCGCCAGGAAGGGAAACGCGCAGACGCACCGGCGCTCCGATTTTCGGAATCATGTACGTCGACACGAAGAGCCCGCCGTGATCGATGATGTCGTTTCCGGAGAGGCCTTTGTAGAAGTTCGTCGGGCTGTGCGCGCCGAGATCGGCGGCGATGACCGTCGCGCCGTCGGGAGCGGGCGGCGCGGGCGGACGACCGGACATCGGCGTGCCCGGCGGAAACGGATTTTGTCCGGCGGGCGCGGCTGCCGTCGCGGCCATCGGCGAACGCGCTTGAGCGGGAGCCGGCGCCGCGAACGGATCGCGGACGGCTTGCGCGGGTTGTTGCGCGGGCGCCGGGAAACCTTGCGGCGGTCCGTACGGCGGCTGTTGCGGCTGTTGCGGATATGTTTGCACCGGCGCGGTCGGCGCGTACGCGGCGGCTTGCACCGGCGCGGTCGGCGCGTTCGCCGGCACGAGCTTGTTGATCGCGTGCACGAGGCCGAGCGATCCCGCGACCGCCTCCATCGCCTGAGAAATCGCCGGATGATTCGGCGGCTGCGTCTGAAGCGCGGAGAGCGCGGTGCGCACGTTCGCGAGCGCGGTCTCCGCGAACGGCGCGAGCTGCGTCCCGTTCGAGCGCTCGATTTGATGCAGCGCGCTCATCGCCTGCGCGATCGGCGTCGCGAGATCGACGATGTGCGGCGGCACGCTCGGATCGGATTGCAGCGCGCTGAGTCCGCGCGCGAGCGACTCACGCGCATTTTTGGCTGTCGTGGCGATGTCGGACAAGGCGAATTCTCCCAGAACGCGATGCTAAGCGGGATGAACGCGTCCGTCGAGTAGACGCGCGATCGCGTTTTCGTCGAGGAATGCCTCGTCTTCCTCGCGTCGCGCGGCGTGGATCTCGAGCGCGAGATTCGCGGCGCGGACGACGGGCACGATGGATCCGTCTCGCGCCTCGCGCACCGCGCCTTCGCCGGGCTCGAGCGCGCGCGGAAAATCGCGCGTCACGCGCGCGTCCAAAATCACGATCGTCTCCCCGCCGATTTCGGTGAACGCGCCGGGCCACGGCGCCGCCGCGCGAACGCGCCGCGCGATCTTCTCCGCGTCGTCGGTCCAGCGAATCTCGAGCATGTCCTCGCTCGGCGAAGGCGCGTTCGTCGCGCGCGACGAATCCTGCGCGCGCGGCGCGGGCGGATTTCCCGCGGCGTACTCGCGCACCACTTGGCGAAGGAGCGCGAGCGAAGGTCGATCGAGCTTCTTCGCGAGCGTCCAGCTGTTCCAACGCGGATCGATCCGCAGCGGGACCTGCCGCAAAATCGCGCCGGTGTCGTACGCGTCGTCGAGGACGTGCGCGGTGACGCCGGTGATCTCGTCGCCGGAGTCGATCGCCCAAAAGAATGGATCCGGTCCGCGGTGCCGCGGAAGGAGCGAAGGGTGGACGCCGATGACGTGATTGGGCGACGCGATCGCGAGCACCTCGCGCGGCAGTCGCTTCGTCCAAAACCAGCTCACGATCAAATCCGGCTTGGTGCTCGCGATCCGATCGATCGCGGGAGGCGAGGAGATTTCGGGTCGCACGAACGCGCGCGCACCGAAGATTTTTTTCGCGCGGCGCACGCCGGGCGCGTCGTCGCGCGAGAGCGCGACGTAGACGAGATCGTGCCCGTCGCGCGCGAGGAGCAGCGCGCCGAGCGGCATTCCGAAATACGCGACGCGCACTAGGTCGGCGACGCGACGCCCGCGGGCTCTTCGCCGAGCTGCTTCAAAAGAGCGGTGCGCGCGGCGTGCTCGACGAGCGACCAAAGTTGCGCGCGGTCCGTCGAGCGCCCGAGGAATCCGATCGGAATGCGGAAGCCGCCTTTGTCGCGACGCCCGCCGCCGAACGCGCGCCCGCGATCGTCGAAGCCGAAGGCCGCTTCGAGCCACGCCGCGGGATCCACGCTCGGCGAGTGCGTGCGAAGCGATCCTTCGATGAAGCGATCGCCGACGACGCCGTACACGACGACCGTGTCGATGTCCTCGCGCCGAATCAAGAAGTCCGCGGCTTGCGCGATCGTGTCGCGCTCGCCGTCCGGAACGAACCCGACGCCCGCCATCGCGAAGTTGCGCCGCACGACGAGCGCGGCGAGCGCGCGCGCGATGACGTCCATCGCGCTCGGCGCGATCAAGTGACGCGACAAATCCTGGAGCATGTCGCGATCGCACACGTCCGCGATTTGCGCCGCGGCGCGCAAGTCCGTCGAGCGCGCGAGCGTGAAGTCGTCGGTGTCGGTCGAGAGGCCGTGCATCAGCGCGGTGGCGATGCGACGATCGTCCTCGGAGTCCGCGTCGAGGGGCGCGAGCGCGCTCAAGTACTCGACGAAGATCGTCGCCGTCGCGCCGACTTCGTGACGAATGTCGACGAAGCGCGCGCGCGGCGGCGCGTTCGTGCGGTGATGATCGACGATGGCGATCGTCTCGATGTTCTCGGCGTCGCTCAAATCGGGATCGACGTCGTGCGCGTCGACGAGCGCGAGGAAGTCGGCGTTGCCCGCGTCCTTCACGCTCTTGATCTTGCGCAGCTCGAGCCCGAGGAGCTTCACGAGCGCGCGGTTCTCGCGATGGCTGAGGTCGTGGAGATAACCGATGGTGGTCTGCGCGACGCCGAGGCGCGTCGCGAGGTGCGCGAAGGCGAGCGCGCTGGCGATGCCGTCGGGATCGGGGTGACCGCGGAGCGGAACCAAGATGCGTTTGTTCTTCGCAGCAGCGAGCGTTTCCGCGAGCGCTTGCGCGCGATCGACCGTACCCGTTGGAGGCACCGGCAGACGACGAACGGGTTCATTCATGGCGGCGTATTGTGGATCCGAAGCGCTGCGCGCGTCGAGCTTGTCGCATGCACGAGCTCAGCGCGTCGCCGACACGTCGCGTGCCAATCGACGAACGACTCGGCAATCGACATGGAAGCAATGCTAATTTCGCCCGCGACTCGAGCAGGCACGAAAGATGATCCAACGACTCACTGCTGCGCTGCGTGATGCGATCTTTTCGATCGCGCCGGCGCTCGTCGTCGCGCTCCCGCCGCTCGCGTGGGTTCGCGAAGGCATGTATCGCGCGTCGCTGACGACGCTCGGACGCGATCAAGGAATCTTTCAGTACATCGCGTGGGCGATCATGAACGGCGACGTCGACTACCGCGACGTGCGCGACGTGAACGGTCCGCTCACGCACGAGGTCCACATGCTGCTCCTCGCGCTCGGCGGCCGCGACGAGCACGTGTTTCGCACGCTCGACCTCACGATCATCTCCGTCGCGTTCGCGATCGTCGGCGCGTGCATGCCGGGAATCGCGCGGAGCTTTCGCGCGTCCGGTCGCGTCTCGGAGCTCGCGTCGCGCGCGGGATGGGCGCTCGCCGCGTGGGTCGTGCTCGGCGGACAGCTCCTCAATTATCTCTATTGGGATCTCGCGCAGCGCGAGACGTTCTGCCATTGGTTCCTCTTGCCGAGCGTCGGGCTGCAGCTCTACGCGCAGGGGAAAATCGCGAACGAAGATCCGTCGCGTCACAAGCGCTACGCGGCGCTCCTCGCTTTGTGCGGCGCGCTCAGCGTGATCCCGTGGTTCGGCAAACCGACGTACGCGCTCTTCACGGTCGCGCAAGGTCTCACGCTGCTCGTCGATCGGCACTCGCCGATGCGCGCGTCGAAGATGCTCGCGCTCTTCGCGATCGGCGGCGCGCTCGGCGCGCTGACGCAATTCGCGTTTCTCCTTCGCTACGGCGATCTCGGCGCGTGGGCGCGCATCACGTTCCACGACGTGCCCGCGATGTACCGCTTCATGATGCCGCGCACGCCGCGCGAGATTTTGAGCCTGCAGTGGGGAGGGCCGCCGAGCGCGATGGCGCTCGTGAACGCGTGCGTGATGATCGCGCTCGTCCTCGACGGCCAGCTCGCGCGCCGCGCGCTCGCGATCGCGCTCTTTCCTTTGTGCGGCGTCGTCTCGGTCCTCGCTCAGGGAAAAGGATTTCCGTATCACTTTCATCCCGTCACCGTCGGCGTCTACATGCAGTGGCTGCTGCTCGTCGTGTGGACGTGGGAAAAATTCTCCGCGCGTCCGATCGGCACGTTCGCGAGGCTGCTTCCGTTCGCCGCGGCCGCCGCGCTCGCGTGGCGCATCTGTTGGCTCGTTCCGCAGTCGAGTCACATCACCGGCATTTGGATCCTCGACAAAGGCGACACCGCCGAGAAGCGCGCGAGCTCCGACTACCTCGTCTACTTCCGCGATCGCGATTTTTTTCCGTGGGAGATGCGCCAAGCCGCCGAGTACCTCGACGAGCACACGAAGCCGACGGACAAGGTGCAGATGTACGCGATGGATCCGTACCTCTTGTTTCTCGCGCAGCGAAAGAGCGCGACGCCGTACATCTACGCGTACGATCTCAACGCCGATGCCGCGCTCGCAGGCTCGTGGATGAGACGCGGGCTGCATCCGACCGACGAACAAGCCGTGCAGATTCGCGCGATGCGCGACGCGCACGAGGCGGATTTGATCGCGCGCCTCGAGAAGGACCCTCCCGCCGCGTTCGTCTTCATCGACGGCGCGCCGCTCATGAGCTACGCGGACGCGTTTTTCGACTTTAAAATGCACAATCCCGAAGCCGGCGCGTGGGTCGATGCGCATTATCGCGAGACCGCGGCGTTCGGCGAGGATCACGTGTGGTTGAGGCGATGAAACGTGATCGTCACGCGCCGGTGATATAACAGCAAGCCCCCATGGACCCGCACGGCACGCCGCACCCGCCGCAGAGCACGCCGCATCTTCCTGCGCCCGTGACGCTCGCGTCCGTGCCCGCGGTCGACTCCGACTTCCGCTCGCCCGCGCTCTACCTGAATCGCGAGCTCTCGTGGATCGAGTTCAACGGACGCGTGCTCGCGGAAGCCGACGGCGACAGCGTGCCCGTCCTCGAGCGACTCAAGTTCCTCACGATCGTGTCGTCGAACCTCGACGAGTTCTTCATGGTGCGCGTCGCGGGCCTCAAGCAACAAAAGAGCGGCGACGTGAGCGACCTCGGGCCCGACGGGATGACGCCCGGCGAGCAGCTTCAATCGATCTCCGAGCGCGTGCACGAGCTCGTCGCCGCGCAACACAAATGCCTCCACGAGCGCGTCCTCCCCGCGCTCGAAGAGAGCGGCATTCGTCTGATGAAGCCGGACCAACTCGACGAGCAGGCGCTCCGCGCGCTCGACGAGCGCTTCAACAACGAGATCTTCCCGATCCTCACGCCGATCGCGATCGATCCGGGCCACCCGTTTCCGCACCTGCGCAACAAGAGCATCAACCTCGGCGTGATGTTCGACGAGTCGAGCGAGGCGAACTTCGGCGTCGTGCAGGTCCCGATGATGCTGCCGCGTTTGCTGGAGATCCCGGGCGTGAAGGGCGCGCGCCACGCGTACGTCCTCATCGAGGATCTCGTCGCGCGCCACGCGGGCAACATTTTTCCCGGCGTGAAATTGCGTGGAACCTACACGTTTCGCGTCACGCGCAACTTCGACATCGAGATCGACGAAGAAGAGGCCGAGGATTTGCTGCAGACGATCCAGCAGGAGCTCCGAAAGCGCGAGCGCGGAAACGCCGTGCGCGTCGAGGTCTCCGGCTCGCCGACGCCGGGTTCGCTCGCGAAGCTCGTCCGCGCGCTCAAGCTCGATCCCGATCGCGACGTGTACCAGGCGCCCGGCGTGCTCAACGTCGGCGACTTGATCCAGCTCGTCATGCGCGACGAACGACGCGATCTGCGCGACGAGCCCTTCACGCCGCAGGCCGTGCCGCTGCTGCGCGACGCCGACGATTTGTTCGCCGTCATCCGCGAGCGCGACGTGTTCCTGCATCACCCGTACGAGAGCTTCGATCACATCGTCGATTTCATCTCGCGCGCGGCCGACGATCCGGACGTGCTCGCGATCAAGCAGACGCTCTATCGCGCGGGGGGCGGCGACTCGCCCATCGTGCGTTCGCTCGCGCGCGCTGCGGAAGCCGGCAAACAAGTGACCGCGGTGGTCGAGCTCAAGGCGCGCTTCGACGAAGAGTCGAACATCGTGTGGGCGCGCATGCTCGAGCAATCGGGCGTGAACGTCGTGTACGGGTTGCTCGGGCTGAAGACGCACGCGAAGTGCTCGCTCATCATTCGTCGCGAGCGCGGCAAGCTCCGCCGCTACGTGCACTTCTCGACGGGCAACTACAACACGTCCACCGCGCGCGCCTACACCGATTTTTCGCTGCTCACCGCGCGCGAATCGATCGCGGAGGACGCGTCGTCGCTCTTCAACCTGCTCACCGGGTACAGCGCGCCGCCGAAATGGAAGTCGCTCATCGTGTCGCCGCTCGGGCTTCACGAAGCGGTGCTCGGGCTCATCGCGCGTGAAGCGGAGCACGCGCGCGCGGGGCGGCCGGCGCGCATCGTCGCGAAGATGAACGCGCTCGTCGACGAAGACGTGATCGAAGCGCTCTACCGCGCGTCGAGCGCGGGCGTGGAAGTCGCGCTCCTCGTGCGCGGCATCTGTTGCCTCCGGCCCGGTGTGCCGAACGTGAGCGAGACGATCACGGTGCGGGCGATCGTCGATCGCTTCCTCGAGCACGGACGCGTGTTCTCGTTCGAGAACGGCGGCAAGCGCGAGGTCTTCATGGCGAGCGCGGATTGGATGCCGCGCAACTTCCATCGTCGAGTCGAGGTGATGGTCCCTATCGAAGACGAGGAAATCAAACACCGCGTCGCCGACATCCTCGAGACTCAGCTCGCGGACACCGCGAAGGCGTGGCGACTGCGCGGCGACGGCAAGTACGAGCGCGTCGAGCCCGCGCCCGGCGTCGCGCCGCTCCGCTCGCAACAAAGGTTCATCGATCTCGCGCGCGACAAAGTGAAGGCGACGGACGCGGTCGCGCGGAGCTCGGGGCGCTTTCACCTCGCGCGCGCGGTCACGCCGCGCAACGGCAAGCCCGAGCGCGTTCGGCGCCCCGTGCTGAAGAAACCGGTCTAAAAGAGCTGCGCGGCGTTGTAGAGCGCGTGCGCCGCGATCGCCGCGACGAGCCCGCCTTCTTCGAACGCGACGCCGAACGCGACGCCGAGGAGAATCGCGTGATGAATCGACGCGCCGTACACGCCGACGTGCGCGAGGCCGAACACGATCGACGACGCCGCGATCGCCGTCGCGCGCGACGTCCGCGTGAGGAGCGCGCGTTGCAGCGTTCCGCGATACACGCACTCCTCGACGATGGGCACCACGATGATCGCCATCGCGCCGAGCAAGATCGCGTATCGTCCGCTCGCGTCGTTCGACGCGGCTTGCTCTGCGCTCGCGCCTCCGACCGCGCAGCGTACGGCTTCACTCCCTGCGATCGTTGCATAATGCACGCATCGCACGAGCGCGATCGCGCATGCGAGACCTGCGGCCGCCGCGTCCGCGATTGCGAGCGGCGGTTGGTTCGCGCGGTTCGCGCGCGGCGAGAGCGCACCGACCGAGAGCGCGCCGCCGACGACTGCGAAGATCGCGGCGCTCGCGATCGTGCTCGCGCCGAACGCGCGCGCGACGCCGAGCACGGCGGGGAGCGCGATCGACGCGGTGAGCGGCCACGCGATCGACTGCGGCGCGCGCGCGGGCGATTCGACGGGGATCTGCAGCGCGTCGCGCGCGTCGCGCGCGAGGGTGCGTCCGCTGGGCATCGCGACGAGCGCGAGGATCGCCGCGCCGAGCGACAGCGCGAGCCCGAGAAAAAAAAGCGGGAGCCCGCGCCCGCACATCGCCGCGATCATGTACGCGTAGCGCGCGGCGACCGACAGCGACGCGATCGCCCACGCGCGCGGGTGACGCGGGATGGGCCGCGCGATCTCGAAGATCATGAACACGAGCAGGACGAGATCCGCCGCGAGGCGTCCGACGATGTTCGGCGTGTTCAGCGCGACGAGCTGACGTTCGAGATCGACGAGCGCGAGCACGGGAAAAATTCCGAGGAGGAGCCACGGGCGCACGCGACGGAATCGCGCGACGCTCTTCGGAAGTGCGGCGCGCGCGATGCGTTCGCGGAGCGCGGGCACGTCGGGCGCGCGCGCGATCGGCACGAACGGACCTTTCGCGCGCGCTGCGATCTCCGCCGTCGGCGCGTCGCGCGCGATCGCCGCGAGCTCGGCGGGATGGACCGCTTCGATGTCGCGCGCAGCTTCGCTCTGCCGTGGGTCTCGCGTCGGACGCCGAACGAAGACGACGAGCATCAACCTTTGATACATTGCATGACGATGTTTGGGATGACCCGCGGGGAGATCGCGCTCGTCGCGTTCATCTTCGTGCTCGTGTACGGCGCGATCGTGCTCCCGCGGCTCGCCGAACGTCTCGGACGTGACGACGCATGAGCGACGCGCCGCATCCGGTCATGACCGACAAGGCGACGGTCTTCATCAGCGATCCGTCCGTCGAAGCCGAGCGCGTGGCGCAGGCGCTGCGCGCGGCGGAATTTCACGTCGTCGACGTGCCGCTCGCGATGCTCGTCGCGCGCGTCGCGGTGCAGAGACCGCGCGTCGTGATCCTCGACGCGGACGCGGAGGGCGCGCTCGACGCGGTCGCGCGCATGCGCGAGCTTCCGGATGCGGAGGCGATCGACGTGCTGTTTTGCGGGCGACCGGGCGCGGCGCTCGCGAGCGCGGAGGACGCCCTCGCGCACGAGGGCAGCGGATTTTTTCCGCGGCCCGTCGCGGTGCCGACGCTCGTGAAGAAAGTGGAGTCGCTCGCGACGGGCGACGTGAAATCGAGCGACGCGCCGCCGCCCGCGGAGGTTTCGTCGAAAGCGATTTCGCAACCGCCCGCGGCGATCGCGTCGGGCGCGTCGCGATCGAATCCGCCGCCCGCGTCGCGTCCGCCGTCGCGACCGCCGTCAGGTCCGCCGTCGCGTCCGCCGCCTTCGCTCGGTCGCGTCGCGCCGCAGAGCCTGGTGAGCCGCGAGCTCGCCGAGCTCCTCTCGCGTGCGGAGGAAGCCGCGGTCGATCCTTCGCTCGCGCCGGATCCCGTGCCGTCGCCCGAGGAAGAAATTCAAGCGGTGCTCCCGGAAGAAGTCCTCGCCGCGCTCGATGCGCCGCTCGAAGGAGACGACGAAGAAGAAGTCGTCGAAGGACCCGCGCGCGTGACGACGTCGGGCGGCGGACGCGCGGCGACGACCGGTGTGCGCGAGCCCGCGCAGCAAGCGCGGCCGCCGAGCGTCGCGCCTCCGAGCGTCGCGCCCGATCCGCTGACGAACGACGGCTCGCAGAGCGCGCATCAAACGCAAGGCGAGATCGCGATGTCGACGATCGGCGGTCGTACGAGCGACGGCTCGTCGCAGTCGACGTCGAGCGGAACGGGGCATCGTCCGCGGTCGGAGCCGCCGCCCGGCGCGTTCGAAGCGCAGAACGCGGTGACGACGCCGCCGCGCCGATCGAGCTCGATCCCGCCGCCGACGCACCTTCAACCGCCGATGTCCGCGCCGCACGGCGGGCCGCCGAGCGTGCTCTCGACGACGCTCGGGAGCGAGCTGCTCGTGCAACAAGGCGGGATGATCGGCGCGCCGCTCGCGCCGTTTGCGGAGCCGCAGCCGCAAGCGTCGCAAGCGGGCAGCGCGCCGATGCCGATGTCGCCCGCGCCGTCCACGTACGAAGACCAACCGCGCGTCGCTGCGCCGAAGCCCGACGTCTCCGCGCGCGCGGGGAGCGTGCCCGCCGAGTCGCAAGGTCCGTACGCGATCGGTCCCGGCGACGCGCCGCGCGTGCTCGCGCGCGCGATCGCGTCTCGCGCGACGGGCGCGCTCACGTTCGACGCGGGCACCGGCGTGAGGCGCATCGTGCTCCGCGAAGGCGACATCGTGACCGCCGCATCCGGCCTCGACAGCGAGTCGCTGCTCGCGTTCCTCGGCGCGCGCGGGGATCTGCCGCGCGAACGCGTCGAAGCGCTCGCGGGCCGCTTGCCTCCGTACGGTCGTCACGCGGGCGCGGCGCTCGTCGCCCAAGGCGCGCTCGGACAAGAGCAGCTCTGGCCCGTGCTCCGAGCGCATGCGGAGTACTTGATCGGTCAAGCCTTGCTCGTGAGCTCCGGAAACGCGCTGCTCGACGAAGAGCCGCCGGGGCGCTTGAAGACCGAGCCGAGCGTATTCGGCGGCGCGCCCGGCGCGGAGATTTTCGTCGAGATCGTTCGGCGCATCATCGCGAGCGACGAAGCTCTTCGTCGATCGGGAGGACCCACGGCGATCGTCGGCGAAGGCGCGCGAAGCGAGCTCCTGCGCGAGTGTGGTCTCGGTGCGGCTGAGGTCGACATCGTGCGCACCGCGCGCGGTCAGCGGCTCTCGGCGCTCGCCGCCGCGAATCCCGATCGCGACGTCACGTCGATCCTCTACGCGCTCTGGCTGCTCGGCGTCGTCGAGATGGTGCGAAGTGTCCTCGAAAGACCGTCGCAAGAGACCCAAGGTCCCGACGCGATCGACGAAGAAGCCGTGCGCGATCGGATTCGCGCGCGCGTGCAGCTCGTCGACGAAGGCGACTACTTCGCGCTGCTCGGCGTGCCGCACAACGCGACCGCGTACGAAGTGAAGCGCGCGTACCTCGATCTGCGCCGCGCATTCGAGCCTTCTCGCGTGCTTACGCCGGCTTTGCTCGATCTCGCCGACGACGTGCGCCGCATCACGACGGTGCTCGAAGAGGCGTACGAGATCCTCGGCGACAACGCGCGCCGCGAGCGGTATCGACGCGCGATCGACGCGCAGCCCGACTGACTCGCGCGGTACGCGCGTTGCAATCGATCCGCTCGACATGAGGGCGATCTCTTTCGCCGTCGGCGTCGCGCTCGTCGCGTCGTCGCCGGCGCTCGCGCGTGCGCAAGACGCGACGAAACAAAACACGATGGTGCTCCCCGTGCTCGTGCTCGACACCGGGATCGGCGCGAGCGAACCGAACCTCGCGACGACGACGTTCCACTACGGCGGCTACTCCGTGCTCGGCTCGCAGATCGGATTCCAAAATCCGCTCTCGCTCGTCTACACGTCGTCGCTTCACATCTTTCCGTTTTCGCTGCGCGAGATCGGATTCATCGTGACGACGGAGACGATCTCGCGGAGCTCGAACGGCACGTACTCGACGCCGACGGGGACCATCGGGGACGACGCGAGCTCGAAGACGACGTACTACAGCGTGCAAGCGGGTCCCGAGGCGCAGATGCGCTTCGACGCGTTCACGTTTCGCGTCGGCGGCGTGCTCGGTTGGCGCGACGTGAGCTTCGATCACTACGACGCGCTCGATTGGCGCGCGGGCGTCCGCGGGCAAGTCGAGTACACGTTCCTCGGAGGACGGGCCGGCTCGAGCGGTCTCTCCATCGGTCTCTTCGCGAACGTCGACGCGCTCCCTGGCTTCGGCTGGAGCAGCGGCGCGACCGTGACGTTCGCGTACTTCTGAGCTACTCAAGAGGCATCAGAGACATCACGCGATCGCGTGATTAACGGAAGAGCGTCATGTCCAATTTCGGATCGCGCGGTTTCTCGATCGGTGCTCAGCAGGCCAAGCCCAAAGCTCCCCAAGACGGCATCCCGACGATCAGCGAGCAAGATTTCGAGCAAGAGGTGCTTCGTCAGGAGCTCCCCGTGCTGCTCGAGTTCTCGGCGGATTGGTGTCAGCCGTGCAAGCAGATCGCGCCCGAGGTCGTCGCGTTCGCGAAGGAGATGGAAGGCAAGCTCGTCGTGCGCAAGGTCGACATCGATCGATCGCCGCTGCTCGCGCGCGAGCTCCGCATTCAATCGGTTCCGACGTTCATGGTGTTCGCGCAAGGTCGTCCGGTCGACGCGGTCGTCGGCGCGATCGGCAAGAAGAAGCTCCGCGAGCTCGTCGATCCGTTTCTGCCGCGCGCGGAGGGGGCGCTCAAAGCGGTCGAGCTCGCTCAGCTCTTGCGCGAAGGGCGCGTCGTCGCCGTCGACACGCGCGATCTCGCCGCTTACAACCGCGCGCACCTTCCCGGCGCGCAGCACATGGCGCTCGAAGAAATCGAGTCGCGCCTCGCGGAGCTCCACATGATGCCCGCGCAGCCCGTCCTTTACTGCCGGTCGGGCGACAAAACGAAAGTGATGGCGGAGAAGCTTGCAGGCGACGGCGTTCCTGTGATGTTTCTGGAGGGCGGCTTGCTCGCGTGGGAAAGTGAGGGGTTACCCATTGAACGCACATCAGCATCCCATGCCTGATCTCGCGCGGTTTCGCGCGCTCCTCTCGACGCACATGGCGAAGAAGGGGCTGCGCTCGACCGACCAGCGAAGGCTCATCGTCGAGACGTTCTTCAAATCGCCGAACCACGTGAGCATCGAGGAGCTCCTCGCGCAGGTGCGCTCGCAAGATCCGAAGGTCGGTTACGCGACGGTGTATCGCACGCTCAAGCTCCTCACCGAGTGCGGCGTCGCGTTCGAGCGGCGATTCGGCGACGGCCTCGCGCGCTACGAGCTCGCCGACGACACCTCGCACCACGATCATCTCATCTGCGTCGATTGCGGCGCGATCGTCGAGTTCGAAGAGCCATCCATCGAGACGCTTCAAGAAGCCGTCGCCGCGCAGCACGGCTACGAGCTCCGCAGCCACAAGCACGAGCTCTACGGCGTGTGCGGCGACTGCCAAAAGAAGGCGAAGGCCGCGAGCCGCAAGAACTGAGACGCGCTCTAGACGCGAATCACGCGAGCGTCCGTGACGACGACGTTCATCGCGACGTCGTCCGCGTTCACGGGGACCTCCGCGAGCAATTGGAAATCGTACGCGACGCCGATCTTGATCGACGACGGGTACCGCAGGAGCGCGCGATCGTAGAACCCCGCGCCGTAGCCGAGTCGATTGCCCGACGCGTCGAGCGCGATGGCGGGCGCGACGATCGCGTCGAGCGACTCCGCTTCGAGCGCGTCTTGGGGCGCGCCGCGAAATCCAAGTGACTCCATGACGAGCTTGTCCGGCGCGCAGAAGCGAAACGTCATGTGCGTCCGGTGCTCGCCGATGCACGGGTAGGCGACGTGCGCGCCGCGCGCGCGGAGGGCCGCGTCGAGCGGGCGCAAGTCGACCTCGTGGCGCTCTTCGATCGGCCAGAAGAGCGCGACGCGCGTCGCGTTCGCGATCGCGTCGAGCGCGACGAGCTGCTCGACGATGCGCTCGGAGCGCTTCGCGAGCGCGGCGGCCGGCGTCGTGCGGCGGAGCGCGCGGAGGCGCTTTCGGAGCTCCGCCTTCGCGCGCGCGACGATCGCGAGACGCGTCTCCTCGTCCATCGTCATCGCCCTGCGACGACGACGAGCTCGCGCGCAGGTCCCCGCTTGTTGGCGTCGGAGTTGATCGGGCGGGGCGCCGTCACCGAGTGCGTCGTGAATTCTTTGTAGAGCGCACGCGTCTCCGGCGTGTCCGCGTTCGAGAGCACGACGCGCGCGCCCGCGCGTCGAAGGCGTTTGATCTCGTCGACGAGGCGCGCTTGGTCCTGCGCGCCGAAGCCGCCCGCCGCGTAGCTCGTGAAGTCCGCGGTCTTCGACACCGGCACGTACGGCGGATCGAAATAGACGAAATCGCGCGCGCCGAGATCGCGCGTCGCCTTCGTGAAGTCGCCGTGATGAATCTCCGCGTGCGCGAGCGCGCGCGACGCTGCGCGCAGCGCGTCCGGATCGCAGATACGCGGCGCGCGGTAGCGACCGAAGGGCACGTTGAATTTCCCCTTCGCGTTCACGCGCCAGAGGCCGTTGTAGCAAGTGCGGTTGAGGAAGATGAGGCGCGCGGCGCGCGCGGTGTCGGTCATGCCGTGCGTCTCGCGGTCGCGCGTCGCGTAGTAGAGCTTGCGTTCGTATTTGTACGCGCCGAGCGCGTGGATCACCGCGTCGACGTCGTCCTTCACCGCGCGGTAGCACGCGACGAGCTCCGCGTTCGCGTCGCACAAAATCGCGCGCTCGAATCTTCGCGGCGTGTCCGCGGCGAGCGAAAAGAAAAGCGCGGCGCCTCCCATGAACGGCTCGGCGTACGTTCGCATCTTCTTCGGCACGTGCGGCACGAGCGACGAGAGCAGACGCGTCTTTCCGCCCGCCCACTTCACGATCGGCCGCGTCATCGATTCGTGTTTAACATGTCGTCGGCTGCGCCGCCGAGGTTTCACAACGCGTTTCGGATCGGGTCCACCCGCTCGCGCGCGACGGCGAACGTCGCGTCCACGCCGTCGATGCGCGCGTAGACCATCGCTTGGTTCTTTCGGAGCGCGTCGCGGCCGAATCGAACGTGCACGGTGCGCTTTCCAGCATCACCCGTGGTCTCGACGCGCACGTCGAACGCCGCGTCGAAACCCTCGTCGCGCGTGGGAGGACCGAGGTGAACGACGTCGTCGGCGCGCAGTCCGTCGAGCGCGGTCGCGATCGCGTCGGGCGTTTGCGCGGTTTGCGCGCCGTGCGTCGACCACGCGCCGCCGGGCGGCCGCGCGATCACGAGCTTGCGATCCGCGCGCGAGAGAACGATCTGCGACGCGTCCTTCGTGTCGGCGGCGAGCGCGGAGCGATCGATCAGAATGCGCGCGAGCGCGTCGCGAAACACGCTCGGCTCGAGAAAAATCGGCGACGCGCCGCTCGCGCCGTCCTGAACCATCGCGTACACGCCGCCTTCGCCTTCGCGACCGAGCACGACCTTCACGCTGCGCGATTTCGCGACGAGCGTCACCGTGCAGTTCGACGTGCTCACGCCGAACGATCCATCGTCGGCATCGGCGATCCACACGTCGGCGCGGAGGCGCGCGATCTGATCGACGAGGTCTAGCGCGCCCGCTTGATCCGCGGAGTACCCGCTCGGCGCGCTCATCTTCCACGCGTTTCCGTCGCGCGCGAGATCTTGCGCCGTGCCGCACCGAAGCGCGATTGCGCTCACGTCTCTCGCGTCGAGCGGCGGCGAGATCACGTCGCGTCCCTTGAGCGCGACCTTCGACGGTTGGAGCTTGCGCGCGATTTCGGGCGCGACGTCGAGGCGCGCGTCGTCGGCGAGCCGGTGCGCGACGAACGCGTGGTTCGCTCCTTCGCCGAGCTCGATGATCTCGTCGCCGGGCATCTCTCCGCCGTGAACGCGCACGCGCGCGCGAAGCGAAAACGGCTCGCTGGGCGAAACCTTGGCGACGTTCGTCCCGCGCGCGCGAATGACCGATCCGACGAGCGCGTTCGCCGCGTCCACTTCGTCGCCGGCGAGATCGCGATCGAACGGCGCGCGCGCGTGCCACCCGCTCCCTTTGCGCGCGAGCTCGATCTTGTTCGCGCCGTCCGCGCTCGAGATCGCGATCTCTTCGACTTCGTCTTCGTGCGCGAAGAACAAACGCGCGTCGACGAGATCGCTCGCCGTCATCGCGAGGCCATCGAGGATTCCGCGCGGCGCGCACGCGTCGAGCTTCGTCGGCTCGGTGCGCACGACGACGAGATCGTCGGGATGACCGGGACACGCGCCGCCGACGAGCAGCGTGCCGCGCGGCTTGCCGTCCTTGGGCGTCATCGTGATGGTCACGTCGGGCGCGTGGACGCGCGCGTCGGTGAAGCTCTCCGCGCGCATCTCCGCGAACGCGGACCAAAGTTTGTCGAGCCCTTCGCGCGACGCGCGCAGTCCGGCGTCGCCGACTTTGAACGTGAGATCGCCGGTTCGTTCGACGCGCAGATCCCCGTTCTTCGTGCGGACGTCGAGCGACGCGAGATCGAGCGACAAATACGGCACGATCGTGTGGCTCTTGTACGCGCTCGCGGGTTTGAGGAGCTCTTCGGTGAGCTCCTTCGAGACGACGAAGACGTCGCGCGACGGTCCTTCCACTTTGAAATACGACGCGCCCTCCGGCGTCGGCGCGGCGGGTCCGAGCGCGAAGCGGAACACGAGATCGCCCATCGCGATCGATCCCGACGCGCGCGGCGCGTCGAACGTCGGCGCGGATTTCGGATCGACTTTGCGTATGAACGTCGCGAACTCGAACGCGGACGACAGTTGATCGACGGCGTTCGCGTCGGCGGGTCCCGGATCGGGCGACTCGACGCGCCACGCGGCGTCCGCGTCGCGCGCGACGTCGCGCACGAGCACGAGCTTCTCTCCGCCGCGCACGATCTCGATGCGCGAGACTTGATCGCGCCGAAACGCCGAGAGCACGTTCTTCGGACGCGCGGCGCGCTCGGTGTCGGTCACGCTGGCGCGATCGATCCAGAGCCACACGCCGAGCGCGAGCGCGATCGCCGCGAGCACGATCGACGTGGCGTGCTTGCGCAGCTTCACTTGCTCCTCTTCTTGCCTTCGGTCGATCGCCTTCGCAGCGCGACGAGCACGCCGAGCACGACGCCCGTGATCGGCATGTAGGCGAGCACGTAGCGGCGCACTTCGCCTTCGGTCTCCGTCGACATGCGAAGCCCTGCGCCGACCGTGGGCTTGTCCGGGATGTCGAGCACGGCGGGCTTCGCGGAGAGCCACGCGATCGCGTTGCCCATCAAGAACGCCGTGCCGTGCCATGGGAGCGGCGCGCGAAAATTCGACGTCCCGAACGCGTAGCTCGATCCGACGACGACGACGCGTGGTCCGTGCGCCGCGGGCGCACGCGCATCCAGCGCACCCGCCGTGCTCGCGGACGCTTTCGGCGCTTCGCTCGCGATCGCGAGAACGAACGGGCCCGATCGATCCGAGCCGCGCTTGTCGGGAATGTCGAGCGACGCGGAGCGGGCGATCTCGCTCGCGCGCTCTTCGTTCACGGCGAACGCGCTGTCGCTCGTCACGAGGAGATCCGCGATCGCCGCGCCGCTCGTCACGTGATGCAACGGCCGCGCGACGTCGAGCACGACCTTCGGCACGTCGCGCATGTCGTCCGTCGGCACGAGGCCCGTCGTGATCGGGTTCGTCTTCGGGATCGCGACGAACGTGTCGCCGCGCGCGTTCGGAAACGCGAGCGTGGGGTCGCCTTCGATGACGAGCAAATCGTCGAGCGCGATCCCGAACGGCTCGAGCACCCGCGAAAATCGAGGCGCCGCTTCGCGCGCTTCGGCGCCGATCGCGAGCAACATGTTCCCGCCGGAGAGCAAGTACGCGCGAAGACGCGCGACCTCCGCGTCGCTCAACGCGCCGAGCCCGTGCGCTGCTTGCGGACGCGGCGCGGCGACGAGCACGACGTCGCAACCCTTGAACGGCTCGTACGCGTTCAGCGGCGTCGTATCGACGCTCACCGACTCGTAGTTGTCCTTGTCGAGCACGTCGCGCAAGAGGCCGAGCCCCTCTTCGCTTCCGTCGTCGATCGATCGCTCGCCGTGCCCGCTCATGAAACACAATTTCGTTTTGTCTCCGGCGACGACGCGGCGAATCGCGCTCGTGAGCGCTTGCTCCTCGCGCGGACGCGCCTTCACGTCGTCGCCCGGCGCGACCTCGACCATGTCGCGCGGCGTGAGAAACCAGTGACGATTGCCCTTCGCGACGATCACGATCGCGTCCGCGACCATGCGTCCGTCCGGCGCGGGCGTCGCGTCCACGTTGAAGCGCTTTCGCACGTCGGCGAGCGCGAGCGCGTCCTTGTCGGGATCGATGTAATGTACATCCAACTTGGAGGTCTCGGCCTCGTAGCTCGCGATCAAATGCCGGAGCGATTGCTCCATCGGATCGCCGCCGCCGAGGAGGACCCAGATTTGGACTTGCTCGTCGAGCGCGTGGAGCGTGTCGAGCGTGGGTTTGGTCGGCGTGTAGAGCTTGCCGCTCGTCCAGTCGGCGCGCGTGTAGTGGCGGCCGGCGAGCACGTTGACGAAGATCGCGATCGCGACCGCCGCGGCCACGCCGACGAGCGAGATCGCTTCGGACGCGCGCTTCACGCGACCCTCCACGAGTCCACGACGCGCGTCGTGACGAACAGCGGCAGCACGACGAGCGTCGCGTCGAGCACGATGCGCCGCGAGTCGACGACGCCGCTCGCGAAGTCGTTCATCTGCCCCCACACGGAGACGTACGCGCAGACGTCGTGAATCATCGTGCCGTCGCGCGTGACGAATTCGCCGATGCCGAGGATGAAGAGCACGAGCAAGACGAGCGCCGTGAGCACGAGCGCGATGAACTGACTCTTCGTGAGCGCGCTCATCAAGAGCCCGAGCGCGAGGTACCCCGCGCCCACGAGCAGCACGCCGAGGTAGCTCGCGCCGACGACGTGCCAATCGACGAATCCCGATCGCTTCAAGATGATCACGTAGAGAATCGTCGGCGCCCACATCGCGGCGTACGTGACGAGCGCGGCGAAATATTTCGCGAGCACGACCGCCGGCGCGGAGACCGGCGCGGTCATCAGCGACTCGATGGTGCCCGCGCGCCGCTCCTCGGCGAAGAGACGCATCGTCATCGGCGGAACGAGCAAGAACAAAACCAAGTAGAGGAGCACCGTGTTGCCGAAGAACGCTTGAATCGGCGTTTGATCGCTGTCGATCGAAGCCATCTCCGAGAAGTTCTTCACGAGCACGCTGAAGTGGAGGCCCTGCACGACGAGAAACACGCACGTGAGCACCCACGCGAGCGGCGTGACCCAGAACGCGAAGAGCTCGCGCTTGAGGATGGGCCAGAAGCCTCTCATTCGGTGTCCTTCGACGCGGTGAGCTCCGCAAAAACGTCTTCGAGCGTGCTTTGTTCCGCGGAGGCGGAGCGCACGGCGAGGCCCGCGGCGACGAGCGCCGCGACGGCGCGCTCCGTTCCTTCGGTCGCGTCGATTTTTTTCTTCCACGAACAGCGGAGCGTCGCGACGCTCTCTCCTTCTTGCCGTGGAACGCTCGCGTCGACTTCGATCTTCGAGAACGCGTCGAGCGCCGCGAGCGTCGCCTCCGCTTTCGCCGCGTCCCCGCGCACCACGACGACGAGCGCGGGGGACCTGCGCATCCGGCGCACTTCTTCGATCGTTCCCTCCGCGACGAGCTTGCCCTTCGCGATCACCACCGCGCGCGTGCAGCTCGACTCCACTTCGCTCAAGATGTGCGTCGAGAGGAGCACGGTGTGCTCTTTGCCGATCGCGCGGAGCACCTTGCGCACTTCGCGGATTTGGTTCGGATCGAGCCCGGCGGTGGGCTCGTCGAGGATCAAGAGCGGCGGCGACGCGACGAGCGCGTCGGCCAATCCGACGCGCTGGCGATATCCCTTCGACAAATTTCCGATCACGCTCGTCGCGCGATCGGCGACGCCCGCTTTCTCCATCGCCGCGTCGACCGCCTTGGATCGCTCCGCGCGCGACACGCGTTTGAGCTCGGCGCGAAACGCGAGGTACTCGACGACGCGCATCTCGGGATAGAGCGGCACCGCTTCGGGCATGTAACCGATGTTCTTGCGCGCTTCGATCGAGTCGGAGGCGACGTCGTGTCCGCACACGGTGACCGTCCCGCTCGTTTGACCGAGGAAGCCCGCGAGGATTCTCAGCGTCGTCGATTTTCCCGCGCCGTTCGGTCCGAGGAACCCGACGATCTCACCCTTGCCGACCTCGAACGAAAGACCGTTCACCGCGACGAGATCGCCGTATCGCTTCACGAGCTTCGAGACGGAGATCATCGCTCGTGTTCATGCGCGAATGCGCCAGTTGCCTTGGAACGTCTTGCCGATGTCGTCGCACGTCGGGTCCGTCACCATGAGCTCGGGCTTGCCGCCCTTGTTGATGATGATCGAGTTCTGACGGAACACGCGCCCGAACGCGATCGCCTCGTCGCGCTCGATGCCGTGCACGAGCCACGACGGCTCGCGCCACGTCCCTTCCGGCTCCTCTTCGTATCCGACGCACGACTCGACGCGGTAGCAACCGAGGATCAAGAGATCGCGCATCACGTTGTGGCGCGCGTCGTTCACCTTGCGCGGCAGGAGCATCGAGCGCGGATTGTACGCGGTCACGATGCAGAACGACGTGCGCAAGAGCTCGGGGAGCGAGCTCGGATCCGCGACGATGTCACCATCGAGCGAGACGCGCAGCGGCCCCGATTTCGTCGGCAGCTCGTAGACCGTAGACATGTATTGGTGGAGGAGCGTGGGATCCATGCACTATGCATCGAATCTGTAGCCCACTCCGCGCACGGTGTGGAAGTGTTTCGGCTCTTGCGGGTTCGGCTCGAGCTTGGCGCGGAGCTGCTGGATGAAGTTGTCGATCGTGCGGGGCGTGCCGTGGTGCTTGGGGCCCCACACTTGGTGGAAGATCGCGTCTCGCGTGAGCGCGCGTCCGCGCGACTGCACGAGGCACATGAGGACGTCGAACTCGGTCGCCGTCATGTCGACGAGCGCGTTCGCCCGCTTCACGTTGCGCGCGTCGATGTCGATCACGACGTCGCCGAAGGCGAACGTCTTTTGACTCGGCGTTTTTCCGCGGCGCAGCGCGGCGCGCACGCGGGCGAGCAGCTCGGCGAGCGAGAACGGCTTCGCGACGTAGTCCTCCGCGCCGAGCTCGAGCCCGGTGACTTTGTCGATCTCGCCCGTGCGCGCAGAGAGCACGATGACGGGCATCGCGAAGCCTTCGCGGCGGAGGGTCTGCAGCACCTCGAAGCCGTTGATGTTCGGGAGCATCACGTCGAGGATGACGAGGTCCGGCGCGCCCGCGCGGATCGCCGCGAGGCCCGTCTCGCCGTCGCTCTCGACGCGCACGGAGTAACCCTCCTTCTCGAGGTTGATGCGCAGGCCCGTCGCGATCGCGACGTCGTCCTCCACCACGAGCACGCGCTGCCCGCCGAGCGGACCGACCGCGTCAGGCCTCGGAGGGTGCGGCTGCATGCGGCTCGGTTTTTAGCGCGAGTTTGGGCGCGGGAGCGAGGAGAATGCGGAAGGTCGATCCCGTCGTTTGGCCCGTCTTGCCCGCGCCGCTCTCGACGACCACGCGGCCTTTGTGCGCGCGCACGATGTGCTTCACGATCGCCAAGCCGAGCCCGCTGCCTTCGCGCGTTCGCGAGAGGCGATCGTCGATGCGGTAGAACTTGTCGAAGATGCGCGCGTGCTCGCCGCGCGGAATCCCCGCGCCGTTGTCGGTCACCTCGAACACGACGCTTCCTTTGGGATCGCGGTACACGTGCAGCGACACGATCGGCGGCGTGCCGCCGTATTTTCGCGCGTTCGAGAGAAGGTTCACGATCGCGTCGGTCATCGCGTCGCGATCCACGAGCACGTCGGGCAAGCCGTCGTCGACTTGCGATTCGAAGACGAGCTTGTCGTCGCTTCGAAGCGGCGAGAACGCGTCGGTCGCGCTCTTCACGATCTCGAGCACGGGCGTCGGCTTCATGTCGAACAGCTTGCGGCCCGCTTCCATGCGACCCCAATCGAGCAAGCGCTCGATGCGGCGCGAGAGCTTCTCCGTTTCTTGCGCGAGCATGCGGACGCACTCTTCCGTCGTCTTGGGATCGTCCTTCGAGCGTTCGATCGTCTCCGCGAAGAGGCGCACCGCCGTGAGCGGCGTGCGAAGCTCGTGGCTCACCTTCGAGACGAAGTCCGCTTGGAGCTCGCTCAAGTTCGCCTCGCGACGAATGAACACGAGCACGAGCACGACGCCCGTCGAGACGGCGGCGACGAAGCTCACCATCAAAATCCCGAGCAAGAGATCGAACCCTGCCTGCCCGATCACGAGCGTGACGATGCCGAGCGTGAGCAAGAGCACCATCGGCACGATCACGAGGTACACGAGCAGCTGCACCGATCGCCGGTAGCCGATGCCTTGGCGCTTTTTGGTCGAAGGCGGCACCACTCGCAAAGTTAGCACGCGAGCAGCGCGGGGAGGACTTCGCCCGCGCGACCGTCGACGCGCACCGCGGCGAGCGCGTCGCCGCGGGTCTCGCCTTGGTTCACGATCGCGATCGGGATGTGGTTGTCGCGCGCGCGGAGGACGAATCGGTAGCCGCTGAAGACCGCGAGCGACGATCCGACGACGACGAGCGCGTCGGCCGCGTCGACCATCGCGAACGCGGACTCGACGCGATCGCGCGGCACGCTCCCGCCGAAGAAGACGACGTCCGGTTTGAGGACGCCGCCGCACACGACGCACGCGGGCACGACGAACGAGTCGATCGCGTCCGCGGGGATTTCCGCGTCGCCGTCGGGCGCGACCGAAACACGTGCGTTCTGCAACGACGGGTTGAGCGCGTGGATGCGCGTCTGCAGGTGATCGCGCGACTCGCCCACGCCGCAATCGAGGCAGCGCACGTCGGCGAGCGCGCCGTGGAGCTCGAGCACCGCGCGGCTGCCCGCTTTGTGATGAAGTCGATCGACGTTTTGCGTGATCAAACCGGTGAGCTTGCCGCGCTGCTCGAGCTCGGCGAGCGCGTGGTGCGCCGCGTTGGGCTTCGCGCCTTGCATCATCGGCCATCCGATCGCGCTCCGCGCCCAATACCTCCGCCGCACGGATTCGTGCTCGACGAACTCGCGATGCTGAATCGGTTTGCGCGCGCGGTTTCGCGTCGCAGGTCCCCGGTAATCCGGAATGCCGGACTCGGTGCTGCACCCGGCGCCCGTGAGGATCGCGACGCGACCGCGGACGAGCGCTTTCAGCGCGTCGACGGACCCGCCGAGCGGGGCGGCGTGATGCGAGCCGACGGACATCACGCCATTAATGGAGCGCGGCGAGCATGGCGTCGAGGGGGGCGCGAACCGAAAGCCACAGCTCGAGCGCGAGCGCGCCTTGTCGCGCGAGCATCCCCGCGCCGTTCTTCGCGCGCACTCCCGCGGCGCGCGCGGCGGCGACGAACGGCGTCTCGGGCGGGTCGTAGATCACGTCGAGCGCGAGCGCGTCCTTGGCGACCAGCGAAAAATCCACCGCGCGCGCGACCGGCTCGCCCCGATCCGCGCCGGTCATTCCCGCGCTCGTCGCTTGCACGATGAAGCGCGCGCCGCGCTCGGTTCCGCGGCGCTCGAGGGGCTCGTTCGAAATCGGCAACGTCGCCGGCAGGCCGGCGACTCTGCCGGCGCGCGATCGCACGATGATTTTCTCCGCGCCGAGCGCGCCGAGCGCGAGCACCGCCGCGCGCGCGGCGCCTCCGCTCCCAAGGACGATCGCCGTTCCGCCGACGCGATCCTCGCGATCGCCGCGAAGCTCGTCGACGAGCGCGGGAACGTCCGTGTCGAACGCGACGACGCGCGTCCGTCCGTTTTCCGTGCGCCGCGCGAGCACGTTGCACGCGTCGCACGCGCGAGCGACGGGATCGATCTCGTCGGCGAACGCGAGCGCGGCGCGCTTGTGGGGCACGGTGACGTTGATCCCGCCGACTTCGCCGCGCCGAAGCGCGTCGACCCACGCGCCGATCTCGTCTTCGCGGACGCGGACGGCTTCGTACGTGTGATCGAGCCCGAGCGCGCGAAACGCGGCTGCGTGCATCGCGGGGCTCTTCGACTGCGCGACGGGATCGCCGAGCAGCACGAAGCGCGTCACTTCTTCACCACGCGCGCGTCGAACGATCCCTCGTGCACGCGAACGCTCACCACGTCGCCCGTCGCGACTTCGTCCGCGCTGCGCACGGCGACGCCGTCGCGCGTGGCGATCGCGTAACCGCGCGCGAGCACGCTGAGCGGGCTCATCGCGTCGAGACCCGCCGCGAGGCGCGCGAAGTCCGCGCGCTGCCGAGCGACGCGCGAGCGCATCGCCGACGCGATGCGCTCGGTGACGCTCACGAGCTCGCGTTGCTTTCGCGCGACGACCGCGCGCGGATCGACTTGTGCGAGCCGCGCGCGGTGCGCCTCGAGCGCTTCGCGGCGCGCCGCGAGCGCGCGTCTCGGATCGAGCGCGCGATCGAGCGCGACGAGCCCCGCGCGTCTTTCCGAGAGCGCCGCGCGCGCCGCGCGTCCGAGGCGTTCCTCGAGGTGACGTGCCTCGCGCTTCCACGCCGCGCGATCCGGCACGCACATCTCCGCCGCTTGCGAAGGCGTCGCCGCGCGTTTGTCCGCCGCGAAATCCGTGAGCGTCACGTCGACCTCGTGACCGACGGCGCTCACCACCGGCACGCGACAACACGCGACCGCGCGCACGAGCGCTTCGTCGCTCCACGCGAGCAGCTCGTCGAACGACCCTCCACCGCGCCCGACGATGATCACGTCGACCGCCTCGACGCGCTCGACGAGCTTGAGCGATCGCGTCACCGACTCCGCCGCGCCCATCCCGGACACGCGCGCGGGCGCGAGGAGAACGTGCGCGCCGCCGCGACGCGCGGCCACTTTGCAGATGTCGTGAATCACCGCGCCCCCCGCGCTCGTCACGACGCCGATCGTGCGCGGATCCTTCGGCAGCGCGCGCTTGCGATCGGCGTCGAACAAACCTTCGCGCGCGAGCTGCTCCTTCAGCCGTTCGATGGCCTCGAGGATCGCGCCCTTGCCCGCGAGCTCGATCCGATCGCACGTGAACTGCAGTCGGCCGCGCTGCGTCCAATACGCGGGGCGTCCGCGGGCGCGGAGGCGCGCGCCGTCCTTCACGATCGCGCGCGTTCGGTTCGTCAGCGACGCGCGGTACATCACGACGTCGATCGCCGCGTCTTCGTGCTGATCTTTCAATGTAAAATACAAGTGTCCGCTCGCCGCGGCCTTCACGCCGACGACTTCGCCCTCGACCCAAAGTGCGCGCGGAACCGCGCGTTGAATCCCTTGCTCGAGCATGCGACCGAGCTCTGCGACGCTCCACACGTCGGGCGCGTCTTGCGCTCGCTCGCGTTTCGGCTCGTCGAGCTCCGTGAAGCGCTGCGATCCCGGATACGGCGGCCAGAGCTCCGGCCCCTCCGCTCCGCTCCGCGATCTTCGCTCGCTCATGCCCGGCAATCCTACGCGGGAATATGCGCCGTTTTCAGTGGTTTCGAGTCGCGCAGCGATGTGGACGGACCATACGTTGACACGAAGGTCGGCAAGACTAGGATGCGCGCGCGGCGGCCTTCCGCAGGAACCTGAAAACCTCCGGCCGCAGCTTTCTTTCCACGAGGAAATCGAATGTCTGACGTGATGATCTCCGCGACCGACCTGTCGAAGAGCTACGGGTCGTTTCGCGCGCTCGACAAAGTGAGCTTCGAGGTGAACCGCGGCGAGGTCGTCGGGTTCCTCGGGCCGAACGGCGCGGGCAAGTCGACGACGATGCGCATCCTCACGTGCTTCATCGCACCGTCCCAAGGCACCGCGCGCGTCAACAACTGCGACGTCTTCGACGATCCGCTCGGCGTGCGCCGCTCGATCGGCTACTTGCCCCAGCGCGCGCCGCTCTACACCGAGATGAGCGTGCTCGAGTACCTGCGCTTCGCCTCGGACCTGCGCCAGCTCGACCCCGCGAAGTTCGTGAAGCGCGCGAAGGAAGTCGTGGAGGTGTGCGGCATCGCGCAAGTGCTCGGCAAAGAAATCCGCCACCTCTCGCACGGCTACCGCCAGCGCGTCGGTTTGGCGCAAGCGCTCATCCACGATCCGCCGATTTTGATTTTGGACGAGCCGACGAGCGACCTCGACCCGAACGAAAAGGCCGAGTTCCTCGAGTATCTCAAGCGCATCGGCGAAGACCGCACCGTCATGCTCTCGACGCACAACTTGTCCGAGGTCGAGAGCGCGTGCGCGCGCGCGATCATCGTGCGCAAGGGACGCGTCGTCGCCGACGGCCCGCTCGACGAAATTCGCGCGCGCTCCGGCAAGGTCCGTTACGTCGTGTGGATCCAGGAGTCCTCGGGCGGCGCGACCTACCGCGGCCGCGGGGACCTGCCGAAGAAAGACGCCGTCGAAGCGGCGCTCCGTTCTTTGCGCGGCGTGAGCGCGATCCAAGAGTTGCCGACCGACGAACGCGCGCACGCGTATTCGCTCTCGTCCGAATCGACCGACGATCTCCGCCCCGAGATCTTCGCCCTCATCGCAGACAAAGGCTGGGTCCTCCTCGAGCTTCACCGCGACGCGCAGACGCTCGAGAACGTCTTCCGCAGCCTCACTCTCGGCGACGAGCTCCGCAACCGGAAGCTCGGCGCGGAGGAGGAAGAAGAAGAAGAGGAGGAAGAGGACGAAGAGGAAGAGGAAGACGAAGACGAGGACGAGGACGAGGACGAAGAAGACGAGGACGACAAATGAGCACCGAGAAGACATCCGCGTCCGACCTCGACGAAGAGAAGGATCGCGACGAAGAAGACGAAGAAGAAGAGCGCGAAGAAGAAGAAGAGCGCGAAGAAGCGAACGACGACGAAGACGAGGACGACGACGACGCTCCGCCTTCGAAGAAGACAGCTCCCGCGCCGCGCGCCGTCGTGCGCGACACCGGCACCTTCGGCGGCTCTGTGCGCAACACGTTCACCATCGCCCGCCGCGAGCTACGCGCGTACTTCGATTCTCTCGTCGCGTACGTCGTCATCGGGCTTTCGATGCTCGGCTTGGGCGGGTACTTCTTTTTCTACCAAGGCGGCTTTTGGCAGGTCGATCGCGCGACGATGATGCGCCTCTTCGATTTCGCGCCGGGCGCGCTTTGCCTCGTCGTTCCGCTCGTCACGATGGCGACGCTCGCGGAGGAGAAGCGCTCGGGCACCATCGAGCTGCTCATCACGATGCCCGTGAAGGACAGCGAGGTGATCCTCGGCAAGTACATCGCGTCGCTCGGGCTGTGCACGATTCTTCTGCTCGCGACGCTCTCGTATCCGTTCGCGATGTTCGTGTGGCCGTGGCACCTCGGGCCGCTCGACTGGGGTCCGGTGTGGACGGGCTACCTCGGTTTGTTCCTCTACTGCGCGGCGGGCGTGGGCATCGGGATGATGTTCTCGAGCTTCACCGAGTCGCAGATCATCTCGTTCTTCGTGACCGCGCTCATCATGCTGACGCTCTGGGGCCTCGGCTTCTTGGTGGAGACGCTGCCCGGCACGGCCGGCGACGTCTTCTCCTTCGTGAGCTTCCAGTCGCGCTTCTTGCCGTTCGCGCGCGGCCTCATCGACTCACGCGCCGTGATCTACTTCGTGTCGATCGCGGTCGTGTGTCTCCTCGTTTCGTTCCGGCAGCTCGAAAGCCGGAAGTGGAAGTGATCAGGGTCTGAACCATGGCGATGGAACGAAAACAAAAGGCAGCGACCGAGAGCCTCGTGCTCTTGATCGTCCTCGCGCTCATCTGCGTCGCGGTGAACGCGCTCGGAGCGTTCGGGCTGTACGTCCGCAAGGACATGACGAAGGTCGAGCGCTACACGCTCTCGCAAGGCAGCGGCCGGCTTCTCAAGTCGATGAAGCAGAACATGACCGTCGACGCGTACGTCACGCGCGGTCTTCCGAAGCTCGACGCGTTCGTGCGCGATCTCCGCGACTTGCTCCAAGAGTACAAAAACGCAGGCGGCGGAAAGTTCGACTACAACCTCATCGAGGTCAAAGACGACGAGAAGAAGAAGGACGAGGCCGAGAAAGCCGGCCTCAAGCCGATGCTCCTCTCCGAGTCCGAGAGCGACGAGAAGGCGGGCATCACGCAAGGCTACATGGGCCTCGTCTTCAAGTACGGAACCGACAAGGACGTGATTCCGGTTCTTCAGCCGGACAACAACGTCGGCCTCGAGTTTTGGATCACGAACAAGATCCGCGAGCTTCGCGACAAGGGCGACAACATCAAGCACAAGGTCGGCGTGCTCACCGGGCACGACGAGATGAAGCTCAGCGAAGCGAACCTCGTTCCGTCGCAGATGGGCAAGCCGTCGATGCAGGACGTCATCGGCCGCAACTTTCCGTTCTATACGTTCGTCGACGTCGACTTGAAGAACGGCGACGCCGCGATCGACGACTCGCTCGACGGTCTGATCATGACGCAGCCCGCGAAGGACATCTCCGAGAAGGAGCTCCGCCGCATCGACGAGTTCGTGATGAAGGGCAAGTCGCTCGCCGTGTTCGCCAGCGCGGTGAACATGAAAGAGCACGACGCGACGATGAACGCGACGCTCAACCTCCACAACCTCGACAAGCTCCTCGAGGGTTACGGCATCGAGATGCACAAGGACGTCGTGCTCGATTTCGGGCGCTCGTTCCGCGTGACGATGTTCACGCAGGCGGGCCTCGGCAGCGTGCGCTTTCCGCAGCTCCTCGAGGTCGTCGACGATTCGCGCTTCACGGGCGATCAGCAGCTGCTCGACACGTCGTTCCCGGCGTTCTTCCGCATGGAGCAGGTGATCATGCCGATGTGCTCGTCGCTCACGCTCCACAAAGACAAACAACCGACCGCGTCGGACATCGGGATCGTCGCGCGCTCGACGCCGCACTCGATCGTGAAGACCGACGACAACGTCGAGCTCGGTCTCCAATCGTGGCGCCCGAAGGGCGAGTGGAAGCAGTTCAACGTCGCCGCGCACGTCGAAGGGCGTTTGAAGAGCGCGTTTCAGGCGGGCGACAAGCAAGGCGTCGACGCGCCGCCGGAGGTTCCCGAAGGAAAATCCGCGCGCGTGTTCGTGCTCGCGTCCGCGCAGTTCACCGCGAACCCGTTCGCGCGCTCCGGCAACGGTGAGGACAACCCGCAGCTCCGTCAATTCGGCATGGGCGCGACGCCCGGGGACGAGAAGCTGATGCAGATCGCCGGACCCTACGCGGATCTGCAGCGCGGCGCGGTCCCGCTGCTCTACGCGATCATGGCGACGAAGAACACGCTCGACTGGCTCACCGGCGACACGGATTTGCTCGCCGTCTCCGCGAAGCTCCTCAGCGAGCCCGGTCTCGTTTATGGCGACGTGAGCGCGCCGAAGTTCGACGAGAACGAAACCGACGACGACATCAAGAAACAAGACCAAGCCATGCGCGACGCGCGCAAGACGACGCAACGGAACATCGGCATCTTCCTGACGCTGTTCGCGCCGCTGCTCTTCGTCGCGTACGGCCTCCTGCGTTGGCGCATGCGGCTCAACGCGCGCATGAACATCCAGCTCGCCTGAGAGAGAAGATCGAACATGGAACGGAACGCGAAGATCGGCATCGCCGGCGTCGTGCTCGTCGGCTTGTGCGTCGGTGTCTACTACCAACAGAAGAAAGACGCCTCGATGGGGACGGCGTCGTCGAAGGCGGACCTGCCGGAGCTCAAAGCGAGCGACGACTACGACAAGGTCGACATCACCAACCCGAAGGGTGAAGTGGTCCTCGAGAAGCAGGGCGAGAAGTGGCAGGTGACGAAGCCGCTCACCGCGCCCGCGAACCAGTCGAACGTGAAGAGCCTCCTCGACGGGATGAAGGACCTGAAGCTCGTCGACGTCGCGGTCACCAAAGCCGACGACGACTCGAAGAAGACCTACGAGCTCACCGCGGACAAACAGGTGCACGTCGTCGCGTTCAAGGGCGGCGAGAAGAAGCTCGATCTCGTGTTCGGAAAGAGCGGCGGTCTCGGCGACGCGGTGATGTTGGAGAACAACCCCGACATCTTCCTCGCGAAGGGTTACCAGAGCTGGGCGTTCGGGCGTGAGGTGAAGGATTGGCGCGACAAGGAGATCTTCAAGTTCGAAGACACGAACGTCGCGAGCTACTCCATCACGAACAAGAACGGCGCGTTCGTCTTCACGAAGGGCGAGAAGGACGGCGGGCCCTCGGACTGGATGGGCACGCTCAACAAGAAGCCGATCCCGAGCCTCGACGGCGACAAGGTGAAGAACGGTCTCGGCGCGTTCAAGATGCTCAACGCCGACGATTTCGGCGACGGAAAATCTCCGAGCGACACCGGGCTCGACGCGCCCGAGTCGACCGTCGTAGTCCACATGAAGGACGGCGCGACGTACACGCTCAAGGTCGGAAAAATTTCCGAGAAGAGCTCGCACTACGCGCAAAAGGACGGCGACGCGACGATCTACACCATCCCGGCGTTCCCGTCGGAGTGGGCGCTCGCGGAGACGTCGAAGTTCCAGCAAGCGACGGACGGCGGCGCGCCCGACAGCGGCGCGAAGGCCGCCGCGAAGAGCGACGCGGGAAAGAAATAGCTCGCATGGAGCTCTTCGCGAGGCTCGGCACTTACGACTACGGCGAAGTTCACTTCAAGCTCGACAAGGCGACGGGCCTTCGCGCGATCGTGGCGATTCACGACACGCGCCTCGGGCCCGCGCTCGGCGGGTGTCGATTCATTCCGTACGACTCGGACGAAGCGGCGCTCGTCGACGCGCTCCGACTCGCGCGCGGGATGACGTACAAAGCGGCGCTCGCGGGCCTCGCGCACGGCGGCGGCAAGAGCGTCATCATGCGCCCGACGTCGCACTTCGATCGCGTCGCGCTGTTTCGCGCGTTCGGAAAATTCCTCGAGGATCTCCGCGGTCACTACATCACCGCAGAAGACGCCGGCACGGGGCTCGAGGACATGGAAGTGATTCGCACCGTCACGAAGAACGTGACGGGCGTCGATCCGTCGCACGGAGGGTCGGGCGATCCGTCGCCGTTCACCGCGCTCGGCGTGCGGCGCGGGATCGAAGCGGCGGTGAAGTTCAAGCTCGGCAAAGACTCTCTCGCCGGAGTTCACGTCGCGGTGCAAGGCGTCGGGCACGTCGGTTACTGCTTGTGCAAAGAGCTCCACGCGGCCGGCGCGAAGCTCACGGTCGCCGACGTGGACGGCTTGAAGGCGGAGCGTTGCGCGCGCGAGTTCGGCGCGAAGACCGTCCCGATCGATCCCATCGCGCACGTCGAGTGCGACGTGTTCGCGCCGTGCGCGCTCGGCGCGGGCCTCAACGACGAGACCATCCCGAACCTCCGGACGCCGATCGTCGCGGGCGCCGCGAACAACCAACTCGCCGAAGTGCGCCACGGCGACGATCTCCACGCGCGCGGCATCCTCTACGCGCCCGACTACGCGATCAACGCGGGCGGTCTCATCAACGTCGCGCAAGAGGTGAAGGGTTACGACGCGAAGGCGTCCCGCGAAAAGACGCTCGAGATCTACGACACGATGATGGAGATCTTCGAGCGCAGCAAAAAGCTCGGCGCGCCCACGCACAAAGTCGCCGACATGCTGGTCGAAGAGAAGCTCGCGAAGGTCGCGAAGTAAGCGCGCGAGCAGCCTGCTCGCGCGAGGAGCTCAGTAACTTCGCGCGGTCTGCTTCGCGACGTCGCGCGCGTGCGGGTGCACCTCGCGATCGACGACGTCGATGGGCGCGTCGCCGAACGCGCGAAATCCCTCCGCGCGCATGACCGCCTCGCCGAGCCCGTTGCGCATCACCCACTCGATGGCGAGCGCGCGCGCGATGGCCTCCACCGGCCGCGTCGCGGCGAAGCGCGCGAGCTTTCCTTCTTCGGTCGGCGCGAGAGGCGCGAGGAGCTTCGGCGCGGCGAGGGCGATGGCCGTCGCGTCTCCGCCGCGCGCCGTGATCACCGCCCACGTCGCCGCGACGACCGCGTCGTGCATCGCGAGGAGCACGACGAGCACGTCGTCCGCGGTGCGCGCCGCGATCGTCCGCGCGATGATCGCGCAGTCGAACGCGCGCTCCGGCGGCGGCTCGAGCGCGCGAATGCGCGACGGCGCGGCGAGCCTCGCGTCGCAACGCTCGATGGTTCCGAAGAGCGACTCCGCCGCGCGCGCTGCGATTTCCTCCGTCACCTTCACGCCGACGAGCGCGTCGATCTCGCGCTTCAAGAGCGCCGTCACCGTTCCGAGGAACGCGACGAGCGTGTCGGCGCTGAGCTTCATTCCCGTGTCCGCGACGACCTCCGCGGAGACCGCGCTCCACCGATCGCGCGGGCGAAGCGCGACGTCGACGCGTCCGACCGCGAGTCGAAGCTGCACGAGCGCCGCGCCGCTCTTCGGCATTCCTTCCATCGCGTGCTCGAGCGGGTCGAGCGCGTCGTCGAGCGCGTCGCGCTCGGCAATCGTGAGCGATTGCGACGCGAGCGTCGCTTCGACTTCGCCGATTCTCCGCGCGAGCCACTCGTCGCGCGATTGCGCGTCCTTCACGTCCGGCGCGCGCCACGTCGCGGCGAGCGCGGCGAACAGAACGCCCGCCGCGCGCGGCAGGTCCCGCTCGCTCGCGAGCCGCAGCTTCTCCGACGTGATCATCCGCCCGAGGAGCTCGACCTCCAAATCCGGCCGCGAGAGCTTCGCGCCCGCGTCCGGCGGAATCGTCCACTTGTCGACGACGACCTTCGCCGCGTCGAGCGCGCGCGCGCGCACCCCGAACGAGAGCACGTCGGGACGATCGCCTTGCATCCCGAGCGACTGGTCCTCCGCGATGACGCCGCCCATCACCGTGTGGTGCAGCGTGACGGGATCGGGCTCGACGCCGCGCGCGGCGATTCGCGCGTCGGCCGCAGCGAGCAGCGCGAGGACGTGCTCCTCGTCGGCGAGGAATCGATCGAGCGTGGGTGCCGCGTGGGGGTGCGGGCGCTCGACGCTCACGGTCGGCGCGCCGCACGCCGCGCAAAGCGCGATCGCGACCGCTGCGGAGCGCGCCTTCAAAATCCGATCGCCTTCACGATGAGCCGCTTCGGACGCTGCCCGTCGAACTCCGCGTAAAAGACGCGCTGCCACGGTCCGAGATCGAGCTTACCCTTCGTGATCGGCAGCGTGACCTCGTGGTGCACGAGGAGCGACTTCAAATGCGCGTGCCCGTTGTCCTCGCCGGTCCTGTGGTGTTGATACTCCGGCCCCTCGGGAGCGAGCTCTTCGAGCCATTTCATGATGTCGGCGTGAAGCCCGCTCTCGTCGTCGTTCACGAACACGCCCGCCGTGATGTGCATCGCCGAGACCAAGACGAGCCCCTCCTCGATTCCGCTCTTCGCGACGATCCCCGCGACGGTGTCCGTGAGATGAACGAGCTCGCGCTTCTTCTTCGTGTTGAACGTCAAGTACTCGGTGTGCGCCTTCACGCGGTAGGTGTACATCATCTCCGCTCGGGCGCCGTCGAACGATTCGAATGCTTGCATCATCCAACAAGACGGCTAAAAACGTTTCTTCCATGGGTACTGGGCTTGGCGGACGCTTCGTGCGCAAAGCCACGGGTGTCGCCGCGCGCGCGGCGAAGGCATCGTGGCCGCTTGTTCAACGCTTCAACAAAACCTTCGAACGACCTTCGCCGAAACCGGCGTGGGCGCCCGCCCCGCTCCAGAAGCGCCGCGAAAAGACGAAGCCCGAGCTCGGCTGGCCGCGCGAGACCGATTCGCTCTGCCCGAAGTGCGTGAAGGAAGTGCGCGCCGACATCCTCGACGGCATCCGCGACATCTCCACGCTCGTCGACGGCAAACCCGGCGAAGTCCGCGCGACGATCTGCGAGAAGAACGGCAAGCTCTGGATGGTCAAGGAGTGCAAGAAGCACGGCCGCTTCGAGGACGTGATGAGCATCGATCCCGAGTTCACGTCGCGCATCGAGAAGCTCTATCCCGGCCGTGATTTCCTCGCGCCGCTCTCGCATCTGCGAAACCACGGATCGTCGAGCGTCAAATACGGGCGCGGCTCGGTGCTCACCGTCGACCTCACGAACCGCTGCAACATGATGTGCGACCCGTGCTTCATGGACGCGAACCAAGTCGGTTACGTCCACGAGCTCGAGTGGGACGAGGTTCGCCAGATTTTGGACGACTCGCTCACGATCAAACCGCGCCGCCAAATGAGCGTGCAGTTCTCCGGCGGCGAGCCCACGCTCTCGCCGCATTTTCTCCGCGCCGTGAAATACGCTCGCGACGTCGGATATTTTTGTGTGCAGACTGCAACGAATGGAATTCGCTTCGCGCAAGACCGCGAATTTTGTCGCGCGGCCAAGGAAGCCGGTTTGCGCCTCGCGTACCTGCAGTTCGACGGCGTGACGAACGAAGCGAACTCGCACCGCAAAGTCGGAAACCTGTTCGACGTGAAGCAGCGCGCGATCGAAAACCTGCACGAAGCGGGGATCGACGTCGTGCTCGTCGTGACGGTCGTCAAAGAAGTGAACGACGATCAGGTCGGCCCGATTTTGGATTTCGCGATCGCGAACGCGGACAAGATCACCGTCGTCTCGTTCCAACCCGTGAGCTTCACCGGGCGCGACGAGGACATCGCCGACGTCGATCGCGCGCGCCAGCGCTACACGCTCTCGCACCTCGCGCACGACGTGAAAGCGCAAACCGGCACGACCGAGCCGCTCCGCGATTGGTTCCCGCTCTCCGCGATGGGTCCGTTCTCGGATCTCGCCGACTTGCTCCAAGATCCCACGTCGAACCTCGGCGCGCTCAACTGCGGCTGCCATCCGAACTGCGGGATGGGCACCGTCCTCTTCGTCAACAAGCGCACGAAGCAGATGGTCCCGCTCAGCCAGTTCTTGAACATGGATCAGTTGCTCGCGGACATCGGCGACATCACCGACGGCGCGCAGCCCAAGGCGCTCACGCTCGCCGAGCTCGCCCTCGCGCTCCTCAAGAATTTCGACGCCGATCAAGCGCCCGAGGGCTACGGCTTCGTCGACTTGCTCAAGCAGTTTCGCAGTCAGACGGGAACGCGCGGCGGAAAAATCGGCGAGTTCGAGAGCGACGCGCGCGAGTTCGAGTGGCGCGTGCTGTTCGTCGCGGGCATGTGGTTTCAAGATTTGTTCAACTACGATTTCCGCCGCACCGAGATGTGCATCATTCCGTACGGCACGCAGATGGGCGAGATCAGCTTCTGCGCGTACAACACGGGCGTCGGTTGGCGAAACGTGATCGAGAAGATGAAGGCGAACGCGACGGTCGCCGAGTGGTACAAGACGCGCGGCCGCCACCCCATCTACGCGAAGAGCCAGGAGCTCCCGCTTCCCGAGGCCCTCGGCACGATCGTGATGCCGGAGTCCGCGATCGAAATGGAGAAACGCGACGAAGAGCGTCGCGAGCGCACGCGCGTGCGGCTCAACGTCGTCGCGTGACGCGGGCTCAGCGCGTGAAGACGACCACGCTCGCAAAAGCCGAGAGCGCAAACACGATCGCTGCGCGCGCGAATCGGCGGCGCGCGCGCGCGACGAACGGCTCGTAGCGATTCGACGAACAAGCCGCGAGGCCCCACGCGATCGCCGCGAAGACGAGCGCGGTCGTCGCCCCGAACGCGACGACCGCGCTCGCGCAGCGCGCGACGAGCCGCCCTTCACCGCGCGCCGCGCCGAACGCGACGAGCGCGAACGGAGCGACCGCGAGAAAAAGTGTCCACGCGAGATCGAGGCCCGCGCGTTCGCTCGTCGTGCGCGCTTGCTCCGCGCGCGGCGCGTCTCGATACGGGTTCATTTCTTTTCGGTCCACGTTTCGGGCTCACCGGGTTTGGTGGTGCAGCCGCCGAGCGTGAATGGACCCGCGCCGACGCGCATGCAAACTCCGTCGTCCTTGAAGCCGAACGACAGCTCGAAGCCGATGCCCGCGCTGAGCCCGCCCGTCGCGCGCCCGCCTTCGTTCGACCGTTGCGTGTGCTCGACAGCCACGATGTTCGCTTGCGCCGCGACGTGAAACCCGACGCTTCCGTCGCCGTTCACGACGCCCGCTGACGCGCGCGCGCTGCCGACCTCGACGGTCGTCGTGCCGTTCGCCGACGGATGCGCGGTCACGCGCGCGGCCGCGACGCTGGCTTCGTTGTTCGCGCCGATCGCGCCGCCGACGTTCGCGATCTGCACGGTCTGCGATCGGTTCGCGACGAGCGACGCGCTGCCGGACGCGACGCCGTGCTTGGCCTCTCCCGACGCGCTCGGCCCGACGCGCCAACCGTCTTCGTTGGTCTGCGCCTCCGCGGCGATCCCTTGTCGGCGCTCGAGCTCGCGCTTGCATTCTGCGAGCTTCTCCGGATCGCTCTTGCTCGCTTCGAGATCGGCGATGCGCTTTCGCAGCGCGGTCCACGAGAGCTCGTCCAACTTCGGCTCTTGCGCCGCGCTCATGTTGCGCGCGATCTCGCTCGTGCGCTTCGGATCGATCTTCGTCTCCGGATAAAACTCTTCGACGTCTCCGGGATGGCTCACGACGACGGGGTCGCGCTTTGCACCGCAAACACCGGTCGTCTCGTCGCAATCGTCGTCGATGGTCTCGCGCCGCCGCGACGACACGCCGCTGATCGTGTCGGTCATGCAGCTCGTCGTCCCGACGGCGGAGAGAGTTGCGCGTCAGCCGCTTTGCGCCGCGTCGCGCGCGATCGTCTCGCACGCCGCGTTCGCGACTTCGTGCGCGGCGTCCCACTCGCCCTTCTCGACCCGCGAGGCGTCGAACGTCACTTCGCCTCTTTCGCGGTTTCGGGCGTTTTTTCGGGCGCCTTCTCGGGATCGCTTTGACACACGCCGCCGATGGTGTGGCGATCGATCGTGAGCACGCAGTGCTTGAGCACGTCCATCGCGAGCACGCCGTCGCGCGGGCAAAAATCGTCTTGGGCGCCGGGGATGAGGTCGACGTCGCGCACGACGTCGATCGCGCCCACGTGAACGTGTGCGTCGTGCACGGTTCGCGGCGAGACCCTTCCGGACGCGGCGTACACCGACTCGCGCGAGGGCTCGCTGCGCGCGCGGAGCTCCTTCGCCGGCTTCGACTGCGCGAGCAAATCGGAGTGGTGCGCGCCAGTGTCGACGAGGAGCTGCGCGGCGTTGCCGTCGATCTCCGCGTTGACCACGAACGCGAGACCATGAAGCGGGCTGTCTTCGTCGCGACACGTGCGCGGCGGATCGAGCGCGAGCGCGCTGCCCGCGGCGTCGATCGTCTCGCCGTGACGGAGCTGTCGCATCTCGGATTTCTGGAAGTCGAGCACGATCGAGACGTCGTCGCTCGCGAGCTGCTGCGGGGAGATGAACCCGCCGATGCCGAGCTTCACGACCGCGTCGGGGACGTCGGTGACGAGCATCGGCTCGTCCGGCAGGTCGCCCCAGTTGTCGATGTGGATTTCGGGGTGCGTCGCGCGGCGCGTGTCGATCGTGCGGCCCGTGTGATCGACGCCCGTGTCGCCGAACGCGCGCGTCGTGAGCTGCGCCTTGCGCGCGATGAAGCCCGAGAGGATGTGCGCGTTCGCGCCGGTGTCGACGAGAAACAACGTCGGTACGCCCGAGACCGTGCCGTGCACGACGGGAAGCGGAAACGGTTTGTTGCCGATTGAAAACTCGAGATCCACGCGGCGCGGTGTCGTCGTGTCGTCTCCGCCGGGCGTCGCGGACGCGTTCTGCGCGACGGCGGTCTTCGAGCTCGCGCCGCCGCACGCGCACGCGAGGAGCGCGACGATCGAAGCGGCGCGAACGATGAGCATGCTCTAACTGTCTTTGTAGATCTTCATCACGTCGGCAAGGAGCTTGAGCGCTTCTTGGCGCGGACGCTGGAACGCGTTGCGTCCCATGATCGATCCGAACGCGCCGCCCTTCGCGATCTCCTTCACCTCCGCGAGGAGCTCGTCCGTTCCCTTCGACTCGCCGCCCGAGAAAATCAGGATGCGCCTGCCGTTGAACGCGCTCTGCACGCAATGTCGCACGCGATCGGAGAGCGTCTTGGTCGAGATCGAATACTTCTCGAAGACCTTCTTCGCTTCGGCTTGCTCGATGAAGTCCTTCGGCGGTTTGATCTTGATGACGTGCGCGCCGAGCTGCGCGGAGATTTGCGCCGCGTAGCCGCAGACGTCGACGGCGGTCTCGCCGTCTTTCGAAATTCCCGCGCCGCGCGGGTACGCCCAAACGATCGTCGGCAACCCCACCGATTTCGCCTCGAGGATGAGCTCGCGAAGCTCTTCGTACATCACGTTGCGCGCGCCGGAGCCGGGGTAAATCGTGTAGCCGATCGCGGCGCACCCGAGTCGAAGCGCGTCGTCGACGGAGGCCGTCACCGCCGAGCACGGTTGATCCATCTTCGCGAGCGTGTCGGAGTTGTTCAGCTTCAAGATCAGCGGGAGGTGCCCGGCGAATTTCTCCGCGACCATCTCGAGAAATCCGAGCGGCGCCGCGTACGCGTTGCACCCGGCATCCACCGCGAGCTGCGGGTGATAATCCGGATCGTACGAATCCGGGTTCGGCTGAAACGATCGCAGCGCGCCGTGCTCGAAGCCTTGATCGACCGGCAAGATGACCATCTTGCCGGTGCCGGCGAGCGTGCCGTGCATCATCATGCGCGCGAGGTTCGCGCGCACGCCGGGATTGTCGGATCCGTACCAGGAGAGGATTTGTTTGACGCGATCGGTGAGCGGCATGCGGACTGGCATACCGAAAATCCGAAATTCACGCCACCGGCAGCGGTTCGAACGCTCCGTCAACGCTCCGTCAACGCTCGACGCGCGCGACGCGGATTGCGAAGTCCGCGTACCAACGCTCGCGGCCCGCGCGCTGCGCCTCGCGGTGGAGCGCGTTGGATTTCCACGCGGCGATGGACGCTTCGTCGCGCCAATAGCTCACCGTGATTCCGAATCCGTACGCGTCGCGCGCGCTTTCGATTCCCAAAAATCCGTCCTGCGAGGGCGCGAGCTTCTCGAGGCGCTCGGCCATTTCCGTGTATTGTGCATGCTCGGAATCCGCGCGCTGCGACGTGAAGATGACCGCGAAGTAGGGCGGCTTCGGCGTGCGCGCGATCACGCGGCGATGGTACGCGCGTTGCGATGCGTCCCGGCATGCAGAATCCGGGATCACGAAACTCAGCAGAAAATAGGGCGATTGGCGCTGCGCGCGCGTCCGTCCGCACACGCGCGCGTCTCCTCGTCCACACGCTCGCGATGATCGCGGGGAGCGCCGGCGTCGGTCTCCTCGGCGGCGCGGCGAGCATGCCGGCGCGCGAAGCGGCCGCGCAGAACGTCCCGCAGACGACGCCGCCGAGCGCGGGCCTCGACGCGCGCAGCGAGAACGGCGCGACGCAATCGCTCCCAATCGTCAGCGAGAAGCTCACCGTGCGCATCGACGGCGGGCACGCGCAGTCGACGTACGAGCACGTCTTCCAAAACGCGTCGAGCATGCGACTCGAGGGCAACTACCACTTGCTCGTCGGCGAAGGCGCGACCGCGACGGGCTTCGCGTATTGGAACGGCGAAGACAAAATCGTCGGCGAGGTGTTCGAGCGCGAGAGCGCGCAGAAGGTCTACGAGGCGCTCACCGGGTTGAAGAAGGATCCCGGATTGCTCGAACAGACGGGCGAAGGCGCGTTTTCGTTTCGCGTCTTTCCGATCGAGCCGAACGAGCAGAAGCGCGTGCAGGTGTCGACGTCGCATTGGCTCGAGCGCCACGGGGACGCGATCGAGTTTCGCGCGCGCGTGGCGAGCGCGAACGCGCAAGTCACGTTCGACGTGAACGACGCGCGCGGTGTCGACACGATCACGAGCACGACGCACGACATCGACGTCGTGCGCGTCTCGCCGACCGAAGAGCGCGTCACCGTGAAGAAGGCGAAGGACGCGCATCCCGTCGAGCTCTCGCTCGACTACACGACGAACGCCGCGCCCGTCGCGCTCTCGACGATGGTGCACCACGACGCGGGTCACGACGTCTACTTCACCGCGAGCCTCGCGACGCCGCCCGCGGCGCAGACGACGCACACGCCGAACGACATCACGATCGTGATCGATCGCTCGGGCTCGATGAGCGGCGACTCGATCGCGAACGCGCGCGCCGCGGCCATCGCGATCCTCGACAAGCTCGCGTCGGACGACGCGGTGAACGTCATCGCGTTCGACGACAAAGTCGAGCACCTCTACGACGCGCCGCGCGTCGTCACCGACGACGTGAAGCGCGACGTGAAGCGCTACGTCGCCACGATCGACGCGCGCGGCGGGACGGACATCGCGCTCGCGCTGAAGGAAGCGTTCAAGGTCCAAAAGCACGACGATCACCCCGACGCGATTTTGTTTCTGACGGACGGCGAATCCGACGGACCCTCCGCGATCGCCGCGGCGCAAAACGACTCGAGCTCCGCGCGCGTCTTCACCGTCGGAATCGGATCGGGCGTCGACAAGGCGCTCCTCGCGCGGCTCGCGCAAATCCGCCACGGCCGCTTCACGTTCATTCCGGACATTCACGCCGTCGCGAGCGAGTTCCCGCGCGTGCTCTCGCAGCTGCAGGCCCCCGTGCTCACCGACATCACGATCAAAGCCGAAGGCGCGACGATCCAAAAAATGTATCCATCGACCTTCTCCGATTTGTTTCCCGCGGACGAAGTGCGCGTCTTCGGTCGCATGACGGGGACGGGCCCGGCGAAGATCGTGATCGAAGGAAAAGATCACGGCGTCGCGAAGACGTTCGAATCGCCGATCGACGTGACCGCGGTCGCGTCCGCGCCGTTCGTCGCGCGGAGCTGGGCGCGCGCGCGCGTCGATGAGCTCATGGGCGACATGCGCGAGAAGGGCGAGACCGACGCCGTGAAGAACGAAATCATCGACCTCGGGCTCGCGTACGAGCTCGTCACGCAATACACGTCGTTCCTCGCCGTCCCCGAAAAAGAGCTCACGAAGGCCGCGTCGGACGCGGTGAGCGACATGCGCCAGCAGCGCGCGAAGGTGCTCGCCGCGAACAAAGACGCAGCCGCGCTCTCGCGCATGAACATGCCGCCCGGCGATCCCGTCTTGCGCGTGAACGCGCCGCGCGACGCGCGCCGCGTGACCGCGATGTTCCCGTTCGGCCTCACGCAAGATCTCGCGTGGGACGATCTCGGCGAAGGATGGTCGACGCGGTTCCTCGTTCCGAAGGACGTCGCGGACGGCGAGTACGACGTGCCCGTCGTGATCGTGAGTCGCGACGGAACGGTCACCGCGACATCCGTGCATTATACAATCGATTCGAAGGCGCCTTCGATCGACGTCGTCGCGAAGGGCACGGCGGGCGGCGCGGACATTCGCGTGACGCTCGATGAAGCAGCGCTCGAGGTGCGCGCGGCGGACGCCGACGATCCGCAGAAGCGCACCGTGCTCACGGCGAACGCGAACGCGAACGGCGAGTACGTCGGCACGCTGCGGCTCGATCACGGGCATCACCGCGTGCGCGTCGTCGTCGCCGACGCGGCGCGCAACGAGTCCGAGCGCGTGATCGACGTGGAGGTCCCGTGAAGAAGATCGCGCTCGCCGCGCTCGCCGTCGCGCTCACCGCGCTGATCCCGCAGCGCACGCACGAGGGCGCAGCGAGCGCGTCTTCTTCGATCGCGGCCCTCGCGCCGCATGCCGACCCGCCGAACGCGCTCCACGCGCGCGTCACGTTCACGAACGCGAGCGACGTGCGTGCGCTCGCGCCGGACGCCGACGGCGACGCGGTGTGGGCCGCGACGAGCGGCGGTGTCGATCGGTACGACGCGACGACGCGCGCGCGCGCGCACTTCGGAATCGAGAGCGGGCTCGACTCGCTCGACGTGCGCGCCGTGCACGCGTTTCCCTTCGCGATCGTCGTCGAGACCGCGGAGGGTCGTTGCGCGAGCGCGAATCCGAGCGCTCGCGCGTTTCGTTGCGTCGCGGCGCGTCCACCCGCGCCAAACGCGCCGACCGACGAGACCTTCGAAGGCGCGCCGCTGGTCGCGCGCGTCGCGGTCTCGGACGGCGCGTTCGTCGCGACGCGCGGCGCGGGCGTTTGGTTCGACGCGCGCGGCGCGCACGCGCGACTCGACGCGCCCCAGTCCGACGGGTCCTCCGCCAAGACCTTCGTGCGAAAGGTTGCATTCTACAAAGATCGCGAATACGCGGGGACGTTCGACGACGGGCTCGTCGCGCTCGACGGGTCCGGAGCGCACGCGATCCCGACCGCGCCGATGCGCATGGTGAACGACGTGCTCGCGACGAAGGACGCGCTCTTCGTCGCCGCGAACGAAGGTTTCTTCTTTTCGCGCGACGGATCGAAGTTCGAGCGCGTCGACGCGCTCGGGCGCGACGCGACGGGGCTCGCCGCGTTCGGCGCCAAGAACGGCGACACGACCGTCTTCGTGACGACGACGGCCGCCGTGCATCGCGTTCGCCTCGGGCGCCGCGCGATCGTCGAAGCGAACTTCTGGCGACCCGCGGGCACCCGTTCGCTCCAAGGCATCGCGGTTTCGGATCGCGTCGCGTGGATCGCGTCGGAGGATCGCGGCGTGATTCGATTCGATCCGTCGTCGAACGCGCCGACGTTCACGGCGTTCGACAAGCTCGCGGGCGCGAAGACGAGCTGGGTCGTCGCGCTCGCGGGCGACGATCGCGGCGGCGTGTTCGCCGCGACCCTCCGCGACGGCGTGTTTCACGTCGACGCCCGCGGCGCGATGCGCGAGGTGCGCGGCGTGCCGAACGAATGGACGCTCGACGCGTCGTTCGCGCGAGGGACGCTGTGCGTCGGGACGCAATCGGGCGCGGCGTGCTGGAGCGATTGGACGAAAGAGCCTTCGCGCGTGCTCGTCGGTTTGCCCGACGCGCGCGTCCACGACGTCGAGCGCCTCGGCGATCGGCTGTTCGTCTCGACCGAGGCCGGGCTCGCCGAAGCCGATGCGACTTGACGCGGCGTGACCATCGGCGACGATGGCCGCGATGACCGACAGCATCTCGCACATTCCGCCGGCCACCGCGCCGATCCACGGCACGACGCTCCGCGATCACGTGCTCGCAGGCATGCGCGCCGCGCCCGGCGCGACCGGCGAGTTCACTTCGCTCCTCAGCCACGTGTCGCTCGCGATTCGCATCATCGCGTCGCGCGTGCACAGCGCGGGGCTCGCGGGCTTGCTCGGCTACACCGGCGAGACGAACGTGCAGGGCGAAGCCGTGCAGCGGCTCGACGCGTACGCGAACGAAGTGCTCGTGAACGTGCTCGAGCGAAGCGGCCACTGCGGCATCATCGGGAGCGAAGAGCTCGAAGGCGCGCGCACCGCGGGTCACCCGGGCAAATACATCGTGCTCTTCGATCCGCTCGACGGATCGAGCAACATCGATCTCAACGTCTCCATCGGGACGATCTTCGCGGTGCTCCGCCGGCAAGATCCGCTCTCGCCGCCGTCGGTGAACGAAGCGCTTCGCCCCGGGCGCGACGTGATCGCCGCCGGCTACGCGCTCTACGGACCCTCCACGTTGATGGTGCTGACGACGGGACAGGGCGTGCACGTCTTCACGCTCGATCCGAACATCGGCGAGTTCTTCCTGTCGCAGTCCAACGTGCGCTGCCCGCAGCGCGGATCGATCGCGTCGGTGAACGAAGGCAACCACGCGCGCTGGACCGAGAACGTGCAGCGGTGGAGCGCGTGGATCAAAGCGGACGCGAAGGAAGATGGTCGTCCGTACGGACATCGCTACGTCGGATCGCTCGTCGCCGACGCGCACCGCACGCTCCTCAAGGGCGGAATCTTCGCGTACCCCGCGGACAAAAAATCTCCGAAGGGAAAGCTGCGATTGCTCTACGAAGCGAACCCGTTCGCCTTCATCTTCGAGCAAGCGGGTGGTGCGGCGATCGACGGCGAGCGCAACATCCTCGACGTCGTGCCCACCGCGCTCCACGAACGCACGCCGCTCATTTTGGGATCGAAAGACGACGTCGAAGTGTTCCGCCAATTCGCGACCGGCAAACGCTGATCGTGTTATGGCTTCGCGCCATGAACAAAACGCTGATCGTCTGCGCGTTGGGGATGCTTGCAGGATGCAACTACTTCAAGAAGGAGGAAGCATCTTCCGGTGACGCCGCGTCGGCGACATCTGCTGGAGGCCCCGTCACGAACGCGCCGACGACGATCGTCGACAAGGCGCTCTCGTTTTTCGGAAGCAGCACGCCGTTCGAAGGCGACATCACGATGAACATCACGCCCGCGACCGGAACGCCGCAGACCATCGTGTACGAAGTGAAGGGCGACAAGATGCGCTTCAACGCGCCCGCTGGAGGACCCGCCGGCGAGAGCGGCTACGTCATCTTCGACATGAGCGGCAAGAAGCTCACGACGATCTCCGATTCGAAGAAGACTGCGATGGTGATGAGCATGGACGGCGCGAACGCGATGGCCGCGAAGGCCGGCATGGCCGCCAACGCGCCGAAGGCGACGGTCGAGAAGGGCGGCACCGACACCGTCGCTGGTTACTCGTGCGACATCTACAAAATCTCCGAGGTGAGCGGCGACAAGAGCGAAGCGTGTCTCGCGAAGGGCATTCGCTTCCCGTCGTTCGGCAAAGGCGCGAGCGCGTCGTGGCTCGGCGACATCGGCGGCGACGGCAACGTCTTCCCGATGCGCGTCGTCACGAACGACCCGACCGGAAAACAAAAAGAAAAAATGGAAGTCACGAAGGTCGAGAAGAAATCGCTCGACGACGCGACCTTCACCGTGCCCGCCGGTTACCAGACGATGAACATGGACGACATGATGAAGTCGTTCGGCGGCATGCGCGGCGGGATGCCGAACCTCGCGAACATGAAGCGCTGAGATCGCGCTCACACACCGGTCGCGTCCGCGCTCCAGATGTATTTGTGCATCTGGAGCTGAACGCGAACGGGGAGCGCGTCTTCGAGCACCCACGCGACGACGTCGCGCGCGGCGAGCTTTCCGAACACGGTCGACGCGAGCAGGTTCGGCGTGCGCGTCGCGAGCGCGCGTTCGCGGATTTGCGCGCGCATCCACTCGTAGTCTTCGCGCGATGACAAAACGAATTTGATCTCGTCGCGCGCGCCGATGTGATCGAGGTTCGACCATCGGTTGCGGCGCGACTCGCCCGAGCCGGGCGCTTTGAGGTCCATGATCTTGTGCACGCGCGGATCGACGCGCGACACGTCGGCTTCGCCGCTCGTCTCGACGAGCACCGTCTTGCCCGCGTCGCACAGCTCGCGCATGAGCGGGATGACGCCGGGTTGGAGCAGCGGCTCGCCGCCGGTGATCTCGACGAGCGGCGTGCCGAGCGCGATCGCTTTGTCGAAGACGTCGCGCCGTCTCATGCGCGTGCCGCCGAAGAACGCTTGCGGCGTGTCGCACCACGCGCAGCGCAGGTTGCAGCCCGTCGTGCGCACGAACGCGCATCGCAACCCGGCGAACGTCGATTCGCCTTGGATGCTCGCGTAAATTTCGTGGATGACGAGCGTGTCTTCTTTCACGACGCGTGGAGCTTAGCGCGGCGCGCTCGACGAAGGCACCGGCGCGCGGCTCGCCGAAGGAAGCGCGTTGAGATCGATCTCGACCCACGTCTCGGACCCCGTCCCGGACGCGGGGATCGGCCTCGTTTTGGCTCGAAATGCATGTGTATAATACACATGAATCCCCCACGCCGCGCCGCCGACGGCGAGCAACGCGAGGATCACGATGCGCACGAGCGCGCCGGTCAGCGGCTGAACCTTTTCCGCCGCGCGAGCCTTGTGCGCGAATCGCGATCCGAAAGCCATGGGATCGGAAAGTTGGTAGAAGCGAGCCGGTGCGTCAACTGGTGCTCGCCTCGTGCTGGGTCTTCGCGTGCGGCGCGGCCGCGACGATCACGCCGAAGCCGCTCCCTCCGCGGGCGCCGGATCCGCCGCTCGAGGTCGTGCCGGGGACGTTTTGGGAGGAGACGCCGATCGCGGGCGGGGCGCTCCCACCGGCGAGCTACGAGAAAGACAAGCTCGTGCGTGGAGAGCTCGCGACGCGTTTCGACGCGCTGCCCGCTGCGACGCGCGACAAGCTCCTCGAGCGCGGGGTGCTCGTCGCGTCGCGCGGCGATCGCGTGACGTCGATCGGTGAAGCGTACATGGCGCTCGCGCAGGCGCGCGTGCCGTTCGTCGTGACGATGGACGCGCTCTTCTCGATCGCGTTTCGTGCCGTCGGGTGCGCCCTCGAAGGCACCGATCGTGAGGTGATCGCGCCCTCGCTTTCGAGCGCGCTCGCCGAGACGGAGACGCGACTCGCGGCGGAGAGTCGCGCGGCGCGCTCGGACACGGCGCCCGCGTACGCGCTCGCCCGCGCGATGGTCGCGGTCGCGCGCAAGCTCGCCGATCCGAACGTCGAGATCGACGCGTCCGTGGCGACGGCGATCGCGCCCGAGCTCGCGCTCGTCGCCGCGCACGCCGGACCCGCGAAGAGTCCGCTGCTCGGGCGCACGATCGACTACGGCGCGTTCGACACGCAAGCAGGGCTCGCGTTCGGCGACGCGCGGCTCGGCGAGTTTCGCTCCGTCGTGTGGCTCGCGCGCGCGCCGCTGTCGCTCACCACCGAGCCCAGCGCGCGCGGGCTCGATCTCGCGATGGTGCGCACGCAGACGCGCGCCGCGATGCTCTTGTCGCGTTCGACGAGCGAGTTCTGGAAGGCGGCGAAGGACGCGATGGCTTTCGCGACCGGACGCGGCGACGATCCCGGCGCGCGCGCGCTGCTCGCCGCGGCGAAGCAGCTCGGATACGACTTGCGCGAAGAGGCGACGATCGGAAACGTCGTGCGCGTGGACAAGCTGCGCGCGGAAATCCTCCGCGAGGCGGGTCCGACGATCGAAGACACCGGCGGAACGCTCGCGACATTTCGATTGCTCTCGCCGAGCTCTCCGCCCGACGTGCACGCGCTCGCGCGCGAGATGCACGCGACGCACGATCTTCCGAGCGCGGTCGTCGTCGGGCTCGCGCTCGGTTCATCCGACGCGCGCACGCTGCTCGAGAACGAGCACGTCGCACCCGACGAGCTCGACGCGATCGCGCGCGATTTTGCGCCGGACCATCCGACGCGTCACGCGTCGCTTCACGCGAGCGCGCTCGACGCGATCGCGGCATACCTCGCGCCCTCCGCGTACGACGCGCGGCGCGCTTGGCGCGCGTCGCCCGCGTTTCAGCGTCGCAAGCTCGAGGTCGCGCTCTCCGCGTGGACCGAGCTTCGTCACGCGTCGATGCCGTTCGCGCGGGACGCCGCGCGCGCCGCGCTCGACGATCCCGACGCGCCGATCGACGACGCACCTGGCGCGATCGAGCCGCACGTCGAAGCGATCGCGCGCCTCGTCTCGCTCGTGCGACAAGCGGAGCACAACGCGGCCGCGAGCGCGACGAGCGCGTCGTCGCAGCTCCTCGAACGCGTCGAAGCGCTCCTGCGCGCCGCGCTCGCGATCGCGATCGCGCAGCCGAGCGGGCCGCTCACGCCGGAGCTCGCTCGTGCGCTCGCGTCGATGCCGTCGCGCATCGCGTCGATCGAGAAACGACTGGGACCTGCCGCGCAACCGCTCGTCGTCGCGACCGCGGCGCACCTCGAATCGAACCGCGTGCTCGAAGACGCGACCGGCACGATCGACGACGCGTGGCTCGCGATCGACGTCGCGGGATCGACGTCGCTCTACGTCGGCGTCGCCATCCCGTTCTACGAATCGACGACGCAGCTTCGCTCGACCGACGCGACCTTCGCGAAGCGCCTCGCGGAGAATCCCCCCGCGCACCCCGCGTGGCGCGAGTGACTCGCGCTACGGCGCGTCGCCGAGACCGAGCGCAGGGACGCTTCCCTCCGCGCCCGCGGGCGGGAGCACCGTGCGATCGCGCAAGAGCTCGACGAGATCGCGCAGCCGCGCTGCCTGCTCCGGCGTTCCGAACGCAGGCATTCCCGGCGCGAAATTCGATGGTTGCAGAATGCATGCTTCGATCCACCGCGGCCGGAGGCGTTCGTGCGCGAGCGCGAGCGGCGGCGCGAGCTTCTCGAGATCCTGCTGCGCGCGCGCGACGTCCGGGATCCCGATCGTGTGACACGACGTGCACGCGCCGCGATCCTTGTGCGTGAAGTCGGCGATGGCGGACGTGAGCGCGTCGCCGGTGAGCGCGGTGGCGCTCTTTGCGGAGAACGGAAACGCCGCGTGATCGCGCTCGGAGAAGAATCGAACGAGGCTCGTCGTCTGCGATTCGTCGAGCGCGTACGTCGGCATGCGCACCGCGACGCGATCGGCGGGGACGAGATCGCGAAACGCCCACTCGGGATGGAACGCGGGCCGCACGGGATGAAGCCGAGGCGCGCGCAGATACTCGAAGAGCCACTGCGGTCTCACGCGAGCGCCTTCGCCGCCGAGCGATGGACCCGGCGTCGACGCGTCGAGATCGAACGCGTGACACGCGCCGCACGAGAGCGCGCGAAAGAGCTCGGCGCCTTCGCTCGTCTCGACGCGCAAGTCCGGTCTCACGCGCACGTCGCGTTGCGCGAGGAGGTACGTCGCGAGATCGTTTTTCGCGGACTCGCCGAGCGCGATGGAAGCGTGCGCGGCGAGCTTCGCGAGCGCGCTCGCGCGATCGTGCGACTCGCCGAAGCGCGCGAGCGACGGCGCGCTTCGAGCAGGTTGGATCGCGTGGCACGCGGCGCACGATTTCGTCGCGATGATCGCGTCGCCGTCGCGGCGACGGCGCGCGTCGGTCGTCTCCGCCGCGCGCGCCGTCACGACGCGCTGCGCGAGGCTCGCGGCTTCGCGCGCGGTGAGACTCAGGTTCGGCATCGTGGCGGCCGGGTTCGCGCGCGCGGGGTTCGCGAGGTAGAACGCGACCCAATCGGGCGTGCGCGCGTTCGCGATGCGCGCGAGATCGCCGCGCGGGTCGTGACACGCGCCGCACGCGAGGCGCGTTTCGAGCGCGCGTCCTTCCTCCGCGGAGGACCCAGGCACGCTCGCGCGGTGGAGCATCGCGGACTCGATGTCGGGCTGCGCGTTCGCCGCGAGCGACGCGGCGACCGACGCGCGCGCAGCGTCGTCGAGCCCGAGATCGTACGACGCGATCGTTTTGTGATCCGCGAGCGCCGCCGCGATCTCGCTCTCGGTGCCGCGCGCGCCGAGCACGTCGAGCGGCGTCGCGATCGGAGACGCAACGGACGCTTCGTGACAGGCGCC